>Ga0310697_10000062_pt1 | contig 144918 bp, 120 predicted proteins | sample 172DNAGHGlowgp2_FD_203883 | JGI IMG/M metagenome (GOLD analysis project Ga0310697, IMG submission 203883) | Sheep rumen microbial communities from Palmerston North, Manawatu-Wanganui, New Zealand - 1728 DNA GHGlow gp2 (v2) (version 2) | ecosystem: Host-associated > Mammals > Digestive system...
CGTTCACGAAGAGCTTGGTGGACTCGGCACCCACATCGAGGCCCATCCAGCCAGCCGGAATGCCTTCGGCGTCAGAGACAGCCTTCGTGGCAGCGTCAGCAGCGAACTTGTCGGCAGCGATGTAGTCAACCGGGAGGATGATTTCCTTGCCGGCAGCCTTGGCCTTGGCCATCAGGTCCGGAACAAGCTTGGCGCCTTCTTCGTCAAACAGAGAAGAACCGATTTCGATGTTGTTGAGAACCTTCTTGAAGGTGAAAGCCATGCCACCGCCGATGATGATCTTGTCGGCCTTGTCGAGGAGGTTGTTGATGAGCTGGATCTTGTCGGCGACCTTGGCACCGCCGAGGATGGCGAGGAACGGACGCGGAGGATTGTTGAGCACCTGGTCGAATGCCTTGAGTTCCTTGTTCATGAGGAAACCGGCAGCGCGCTGCGGCAGTTCAACACCAGTCATAGAGGAGTGATCGCGGTGAGCGGTACCGAAAGCGTCGTTCACGTAGACGTCAGCGAGCTTGGTGAGGCTAGCGCGGAAGGCCTTCACGGCTTCCTTGTCGGCCTTTTCCTTAGTTTCGGTGCCATCGGCGTTCTTGATCTTGCGCTTGCCTTCTTCTTCGATGTGGAAGCGGAGGTTTTCGAGGAGGATGATTTCACCCGGCTTGATAGCGGCGCAGGCGGCTTCGACTTCCGGACCGACGCAGTCGGAGAGGAACTTCACCGGCTTCTTGATGAGTTCTTCGAGCTTCTTGGCAACCGGAGCGAGCGTGTACTTCATGTTCTTTTCGCCATTCGGACGACCGAGGTGGGAAGCGAGCACGACGGCCGCACCCTTATCGAGGGCGTACTGGATGGTCGGGAGAGCGGCTTCGATACGCTTGGTGTTGGTGATTTCACCAGTCACCTTGTCCTGCGGAACGTTGAAGTCGACACGGATGAACACGCGCTTGCCGGCGAGTTCGAGATCTTCGATAGAGAGCTTTGCCATTATGGAATCCTCTTTTGGGGTTAAAATTTACGGGCTAAAAAGTAGAATTTTTTTGGCCAACATCAAATATTGCCAAACAAAATGGCCAATTTCCTTATTTTTTTTATCATTTCGCTTTTTTTTTATATATTTCTAGAAAAATTAGTCCATTCGGAGTAATATAATGAAGCGTTCTTTTTTGATGGCAATTTGCCTCTCTGCGGCCGCGGCCTTCGCGGGTGCTTACGATATTGACGAATTTTCCGCCCAGGACGTGGGCGCTCCTGACGAATATATTACCGCTGAATTCGGTGGCGAACTCAAGGTCGCTCCGGCAGAGGAGGTCGAATCTCTCCAGAGCGGGCGACTGGTTGTCCGCCAGAAGTTCGTTGACCCGTTCGGCGAAGCCGAAACCACCTACCAGCTGTACCAGGGTGCCAAGGGCGACATGGACGGCCTGACGCCGCTCGCCGTTCCCGAGGGAACCTCCTACAGTGACGTGGTCAAGACGAAAATTTACCAGCGTCGCGGCATGAGCGCCGAAGACGATTTCGAGAAGGTCTACTTCGACGGCAAGAACGTCTACATCCCGGGCAGGTCCTCTGCCATCGTGTTTGTCGGCGGCTCCCCCGTTGAGCTGAAGGCAACTAAGCCCGTTGCCGAGGAAGAACCTGCCGAAGAGGAAGAAGAGGAAGTTGCCGCCGCTCCGGCCGTTCCGAGCAGCCAAGGCGAGGAATGCGACGAGTACGATCCGGACTGCGAAGATGAAGATGAAGACGAATACGACGTTGCCGGCGACATGGACGAGACCAACAGGGAAGCCGACAGGCGCAGGTATGCCGCCGATGATGCCGCCGATGACGTGAGCGAAAACGCCACCGACCGTTTCGGTATCGCCGACGAAGTCCGCTTCTGGTCCGCAGTCGCCCTTTCCGCCCTTGCCGCCACGAGTGCCGTTCTCGGCATCCTCGAGCACATGGACGCGAACAAGGCCGGTGACGCTTACGACGACCTGAACGACGTCCACGACCAGATCGTCGCAAAGATCGGTACTATTTGCGGAGGTGCAAGCTCCGAAGCAGAATTCAATTCATGCGCAGTGGCCATGAGCCATTACGACCTGACCAACGGGTCCGGTTACACCCTCAAGGACCTCGAAGCCCGCATGGACACCAACAAGAAGACGCGCGACTCGCACGCCACAGCCCGTAACATTTGGTTCGGCGTGACCGGCGTGAGCCTGACTGCCGCTATCGTCCTCTTCGTATGGTAACAGACGCCGGCAAGATCAGCTTAAAGGACTTGCAGTTCAACTGCATTATCGGCACGCTCCCCTACGAAAGGGAAAACGAGCAGCCCGTAGTGCTGAACTTAAGCATCTGGCTTGATTTTGCCCAGGCGGCCCGCAACGAGGATTTAGCCCACTCCATTGACTATGCGCAACTGGCGGAAGACGTCCAGCAGTTTATCCGCATGTCCCAGTTCCAGCTCGAAGAAACGCTTGTCGTGGAAACCGGCAAGCACATTCTGAACAACTATCCCAAAGCGATGATGGTAGAAGTGAGCGTCCGCAAGCCGAACGCCATTCCCGGCTGCGCCGGCGCAGAGTCGACCATCCGCATCCGCCGCTAGCCGTAGGCCCGGTACCGCAGGGCCTCGGAAAGGTCATCAATCTCCACATTCCCGTTACCGCGCAAGTCTGCAATTGTGCGCGACACCTTCAGCAGGCGGTAATAACCGCGTGCGCTCAGGTTCATCTTGTCGGCAGCGGCAATGGCAAAACGTTCCGTAGGCTTGGACATCGCGGCATAGCGGAACGCCTTTTCCGACGACATCTCGGCATTCGACTTGTAGGGCGTCCCGGCGAACCGCTCCCGCTGGATGGCCCGCGCCCTGCATACGCGTTCACGGATGGAAGCCGAGGACTCCCCCTTCGGGTTCCCCTCGAACATCTTGGTCTCGACAGGCGGGACGCTCACCTGGATGTCTATGCGGTCCAGGAGCGGGCCCGAGATTTTTTCGCGGTAGCGCTTGCGCGCGTCGGGCAGGCACGTACACACGCGCTTCGGGTCCATTGCGAACCCGCAGGGGCACGGGTTCATCGCGGCGCCCATCATGAACCGTGCCGGCCACGTGACGGTTCCGCTCGCACGGCTCACCGAGATGGAACCTTCTTCCATGGGTTCGCGCAGGGCCTCGAGGACGCTGCGGTTGAACTCGGGAAGTTCGTCCAGGAACAGGACGCCGTTGTGCGCGAGGCTCGCCTCGCCAGGGGCGAGGCGCGTTCCGCCGCCCACCAGGGAGACCATCGAAGCCGAATGGTGGGGCGAGCGGAATGGGCGGGCCGTCACAGGCTTGAAACCGCCCGAATCGCCCGCCCGCCTCGCGCACGAATGAATGCGCGTCGTCTCGAGTACTTCCTGCTCCGTCATCTCCGGCAAGATCCCCGGCAAGCACCGGGCACAAAGCGTCTTGCCGGCGCCCGGGGAACCGACAAGCAGAAAGTTGTGGGCGCCGGCCGCAGCGACCTCGAGCGCCCTCTTAACACCCTCCATCCCCACCACGTTCTCAAAGTCCGGAACGTCGCAAGCGTCCGGACGGCAAAGTTCCTTGAGACCGCCCCCGATGCACATCCCCGAATTCCCGCCCGCCTCCAGGTAATCGACGCATTCCTTCAGCGAGTCCGCACATATAAAATTGAGACCTTCCACCAGCGACGCTTCCTGGGCGTTCGCCCGGGGAATCACGAGGACGCTCCCGTCCTTGGGCAAGCTCATGGCGATGGACAGCACCCCTCTCACTGGCTTCAACAAACCGTCCAACGAAAGCTCGCCCACAAGAACATACCTATCCAAGGAAGGAACCGCCAACTCCCCGGTAGATACAAGCATGCCTATCGCAAGCGGAAGGTCCAAGGCACTCCCTTCCTTGCGCAAATCCGCAGGCGACAGGTTTACCGTCGTGCGGAAACCTGTCACCACCTTCCCGATGCAGCGTATCGCCGAAACGACACGCTCACGGGATTCCCTCACCGCGTTGTCCGGAAGGCCGACCAGCGTAAAGCCTGGCAGGCCCTGCGAGGAGTCGACCTCGACGCTGACGGGAACGGCCTTTATCCCGAACAGGCAGTAAGAACGGATGCGCTTGAACATGCCTACCCCGCCGCCGCTGCCGCTACGGAAGCATGGTACTTTTCGAGCACGCAGTTCTCGATATGCTCCTTGAGCTGGCGCGTAGTCGGGTTGCAGAGCGTACGGAAATCGTCGCCCTTGTAGAACGGGTCGTTGGGATAACCGACGAACATGCCGTTGGAACCTTCCATAACGCGCAAGCCGCGAATGACCATCTGGTCGTTCAGCACAATCTGCGCGATTCCCTTCATGTGGCCCAGGTTCTGGCTCTCCAGGAAGGGCCAGACCGTGACCTGCGTGACGGCGAGGCAGTCGAACGCCGACGGCGCCGCTGCTTTTTCAGCATTCGTATTCTTTTTTTCAGCCATAAGGCCTCCTATCTTGATGAAATACCCGGGACAGCCGACATGGCCAATCACACTACGGGCAAGCATCTTTCGCAAAAAACATGCCATTCTGGAGTACTTCGCCTTTTGAATAAATTTCGGCAACTCGGAAAGCCCGCAAGCGTCCAAAAGTGTGCAAAGTGTCCAAACGGGAATCCATGCGTGGACATTTTCAACTATATTGGGAACATGCTCTTGAAACCGAATACGAACTGGCCCGCAAACCAGGGAATCTCGCTCCCCACCGTCATGGCCAACACGTCTTTATCCAAGGATTTTTTCCAGGTCGACTTTTCCGTAGAGGAACCTCTCGACTGTTTTCGCGCCGAGGTCCTGGAAGACGGCGGACACAGCTGGGAAGATTCCTGCGTCGAAATTTTCGTGCAGAACCCCGCAAAACCGGACGAATACTTCAACTTCGAAACGACAAGCCGCGGCTTCGTTTTGGCCGCCCGAGGTAGCGGCCGCGAAAACCGCACGCTCCTCGACAGCGCTCAGCTGGCCCAAGTGGAACGCACCAAGCAGCTCGCGAGCGTCGTCGGCGACTTTATCTGCTGGGGAATGAGCATCCGCATCCCGGCAAGCATTTTCGGTATTGACTCGTTCGAGAACATCCAACTCCGCGGGAACCTCTACAAGTGCGCCGACAAGGCAAAGACACCGCATTACCTGAGCGCCTTCCCCATCGATACCGAGAAACCGGATTTTCACCGTCCCGAATTCTTCCAGGAATTCTAGCCTCCATGTCGACCGTCATCCTCTTCAACAAGCCCTTCGGCGTACTGAGCCAGTTCACGCCCGAATCGGGACACGCGGCACTCGACACGTTCGCCTTCCCGCCGGGAGTGTATGCGGCAGGCAGGCTCGACCACGACAGCGAAGGCGCCCTGCTGCTTACGGACAACGGCAAGCTCATCAAGAAATTGCTCGACCCGAAATTCGAGCACCCGCGCACCTACTTGGCCCAGGTGGACGGACAGATTACCGAAGAGGCCGTGCGCAAGCTCTGCAAGGGCGTAGACATCAAGGGCTACCATACCAAGCCCTGCAAGGCAGAAATCGCCGAAGAGCCCGACTGGCTCTGGCCACGCAACCCGCCGGTACGATTCCGCGCGAACATTCCGACAAGCTGGGTGCGGCTCACGCTCATCGAAGGCAAGAACCGCCAGGTGCGCCACATGACGGCGGCCGTCGGTTTCCCTACACTCCGGTTGATTCGCGTACAAATAGGAAACATTCCCCTGGGTGATTTAAAACCCGGGGAATGGCGCATGGTTACAGATAAAGTTATTTAACGGCGAAGTCGCTGGGCTTGACACCGTAAAGCACCACGTCGTCTATCCAGATTTCCGTGTCATCGTAAACGGCAATCGAAATGGTTGTCACCGACTTGCTGATGACCTCCCAGCCGAGGTTACCGTACTTGTCGTCGCGGGGCTTGAAGTTTTCGGGCTTTATAACACGGCGTTGCCATTCGTCGCTCGTCTTGAGGGTATCGTAGGCAAGAGTCTTGCCCTCGACATTTTCCGAGCCCAACGTTTCAAATATTACCGAGACGACTCCGGTTCCGCGGGCATAGTAAACGATGGAATCCGTCGCAGACAAGTCGCACGGAGATTCTTCCTCGCACACCCAGATTCCATAGAAAGACCAATAGCCATGCCCTGCAGAAGATTCCCAGTGGAGCGCCTTGCCTTCGCGACCTGCCCCGGCATCTACGATAAACTCCGCAATATCCTCGCGGACCTTCGGAAAGAACTCCACCTCTGGAGTTGCCTTCACGCTCGTATCCGTAGCAGACATGTAGCCTTTCGCGCTCAAGCCGTATTCCCTGATTTCAAACTGTACATCCGCAGATTCAAAGTCGAGCACCTGGATAGAGTCCGGTTCGAATGCGAGGACATTTGCAGAAGCCTCTTCGCCGGCATCAACCGCCGCAGACTGTTCCACGACACTGTCCCCTACGACAAAGCGCAGGCCATATCCATCGTACGGCGGCAGGGAATCCATTTCGTAGAACCCTTCAGCGTCGGTCTTCACGAGGCGTTCCGTTCCGTACACCTGCACCCATGCAAAGTCTACGCCCTTCGGCAAATACACCTTTCCGCGCAGGCTTCCCGTCTTTTCCATGGCGAACTGGACGGAATCCCCTTCGTGGATGTCTGTGGCCAGGATTTTCTTGAACAGACCCTCCCCTTCGTCCACGACTTCGATTGTCGCGACATCTACGGCGAGGCTATCTACGCGGATGCATCCCGCAGAATCCGTCACGTATTCTTCGAGGAAGGCCGCGCTTGCGGCGCCTGCAGAATCGCCGCCAGCAGACGCCCCTTCGATGTCACGGACATAATCGGCCGCGCGCACGCGCGCGACCACATTCGCCGCCGGCAGCGAATCGTCGCGGACAATGCGGATCAAGAAGGCGTTTTCTGTTTCCACCGTGCTAATACCCGCCACCTCGTTGTTGGAGCAGGCCACCACAAGCATTACCGCAAGGAATAAAAGCAGTTTCTTCATACTTTTACCCCCTCTTTCTTGGTGCGCGGGTTATTGGAAATATCGGCCACCGGATAAAGCGCAAACACGAACTGCATGGCGCGATGCGGCTTGTCGACCTCGGCCACGCGCTTTTGCACCTGGCGCCTGAATTCAAGCGTCATCTCGTTCAAGTCGGCAAAACAATCCTCGTCCACGCCCACCAGCAACGACGAGATGTTGCGCTTCGAAGGCTCCACCGCGACAAGCGCGTTCTGCGCCAATGCGAGCAACTGGTTCTGGTAACTGCGGATAGCGGCCGTCTTGGTAGCCGAACCCGCCGACGTAAAGTTCGCAGTCGTCGCGGCATAGCGCCCCGATGCAAGCGGCGTAATCAGCTTCAAGTCCTTGAGGACCGCGATGGCCTCGCGCACCTGGTCTTCCGACACAGCCGGCGAAATCTGCTTTACCAGGTGTGACACCTCGGCATGCCCGCCGTTCATCTCGATAAGGGCGCGCACCACGGGAATCCACCACTTGCTCAAAAAGAGGTACTCGCTCGCGCTGAGCTTGCGCAGGTCCACGTCCTGCAGCGAGAGCGCCATCTTGTAGAGCTTGTCCTTCTTCGCAGGCGATTTCGTCTTGGACGCCGCCACCAAAATCTCGAAAATTTCCCCACTGCGCCCCTTCAAGTCCAGCAAGTCCTTCGCCAGGGGGATGCTGTGGTTGGGCAAATGGAGTTCCTTGTTCAATACGCGGAATATCTGGCTAGTCTCGAGTCCGAGCTTCTGGCCCATCATCTTGTAGGAATACAGGGGCATATCCAGCTTGCGCTGGGTATAGTAATTCTTGAGCAGATCCCTGTAATCGCTTATTTCGTTGATATTCAGCATAATCTTAAAATAATCAAATCCCCGCCGAAAAGGTCGGCGGGGATTCAAACATTTTTGAAGAAATGTCAATGGTTTATTTTACATCACAATGTTTTTTCAGGTAATCCGGCAGGTTCTTGAGCTTCATCGAGACCCTTGCCGTTCCGGTAAAGGACACCTGGTACGGGTCATCGCTATCCACCACGGGGAACGAGGAATCCGAGAAATTGAATTCCTTTTTCGCAGCCTCGAAAACCTTCTTGGCTGCCGCGGTGTATTCGCTGCGGGAGTCAAACGCGGACTCGTCGGCAAACGTGACGCTTACCGTAATGTTCGCGGCTCCTTCCCAGGCATCCACGATACCGGAGAGCTTGTTCGACAAGACGAACGATGTGTCCTCGGTCGCGCGGTCGCACGAGAAGGACGTTCCCAAGACCGTGAGCTCGATTTCTGCGCCAGTAGAATCCTCCACCGCTTCGGCGTTGAAAGACTCGTCGTCGGGCGGAAGAATCACCATCTCGCCAGAAGACGAAGAATCATCGCTACATGCGGCAAAGAAAAAAGCCAGAACTGCAAATGCGAAAAACTGTCTTGATTTTGCAATCATATTACAGCAGGTCCTTGAAGAAGTCGTTGCCCTTGTCGTCCACGAGGATGAACGCCGGGAAGTCCTTGATGGTAATCTTGCGGATGGCTTCCATGCCGAGTTCCGGGAAGGCGACGATGTCGTTGCTCAGAATGTTCTGCTCGGCGAGGATGGCAGCCGGGCCGCCGATGGAGCCGAGGTAGAAGCCGCCGTACTTGTGGCAAGCGTCCGTCACGTCCTGGCTGCGGTTGCCCTTAGCGACCATGATCATGGAGGCGCCCTTGCTCTGGAAGCGCATCACGTACGGGTCCATGCGGCCTGCGGTCGTCGGGCCGAAGCTTCCGGTGGGCATGCCTTCCGGAGTCTTGGCCGGGCCGGCGTAGTAAATCGGGTGGTTACTGACGACTTCGAGAACGGTCTTCTCGATATCGGTGAGGGCCTCGCCCTTTTCCTGCTTGTCGAAGATTTCGGCAATCTTCGCGTGCGCCATGTCGCGGGCCACAATCATCGTGCCCTTCAAGTTCAGGCGGGTCTTGACCGGGTACTTGGTGAGTTCGGCGAGCACGTCCTTCATCGGGCGGTCGAGATCGATTTCCACGGCCGGGGCCATGTTCACGGCGTCGCCCTTCGGCAGGTACTGTTCCGGATTGTGTTCCATCTTCTCGAGCCAGAGGCCGTTCTCGTCAATCTTCGCCTTGATGTTACGGTCGGCGGAGCAGCTCACGCCGATGGAGACCGGGCAGCTTGCCGCATGGCGCGGGCAACGGATAACGCGCACGTCGTGCACAAAATACTTGCCGCCGAACTGGGCGCCAATGCCCGTCTTCTGGCAGATGTGCAAAACCTTCTCTTCCATTTCCACGTCACGGAACATGCGGCCGCCTTCGCTACCGGTAGTCGGAAGGTCGTCCAGATAGCCGCAGCTAGCAAGCTTCACGGTGTGGGTATTCATTTCGGCAGAGGTACCGCCAATCACGATGGCCAGGTGGTACGGCGGGCAGGCCGCGGTACCGAGCGTCTTCACCTTGTCGCTGATGAACTTCTCGAGAGACTTCGGGTTCAGGAGCGCCTTGGTCATGGGCCAGTAGTAAGTCTTGTTGGCAGAGCCACCGCCCTTCGCAACGAACAGGAACTTGAGGTCGGCGCCTTCTTCGGCGTGGATATCGATCTGTGCCGGGAGGTTGCAGGCCGTATTCTTTTCTTCGTACATAGTAAGCGGGGCAATCTGGCTGTAACGCAGGTTCTTGCCGGTGTAGGCGTTGTAGATACCTTCCGAAATAGCCTTCGCGTCGTCGGCGCCAGTCCAGACCTGCTGGCCCTTGTGGCAAATGCAGATGGCGGTACCGGTGTCCTGGCAGAACGGGAGGATTCCCTTGGCGGCCACGCAGGCGTTCTTCAGGAGCGTGAGGGCGACGAACTTGTCGTTATCACTCGCTTCGGGGTCCTGCAGGATCTTCGCGACCTTCTGCGTGTGGGCCGGGCGGAGCCTGAAGCTCACTTCCTCGAATGCCGCCTGGGCAATTTTGGTAAGCGCCTCGGGGGCGACCTTCAAAATCTTCTTGTCTTCGAATTCGGCAACAGAAATACCTTCCTTGCCGAGGTTCACATATTCAGTCTTGTCTTCGCCGTGCTGCACGGTCGCTTCGTATTTGAATGCCATAGTAATGCTTAGTGGTTGGTGATTTGTAGCTTTTGGTTGAATTCCCCCTCAAAGATAAATTTTTCGTCAAAACAGGCCCGACCGAAGGGGGCAGTCACACCCGGCCGGGGCGCGATTTTGAATAAAAAAGCGACAAAAGGGCAAAAAGAACCGGCAAATTGTATTTTTTTTAATTTTTTTTAACTTTCGCGAGCCAAAACACCCCAATAAGTATTATTTTTTGGACAATAAATTTTAACTAAACACTTCAAAGAGGTCACACTATGATGAAGAAGATCTTGCTTGCAACCGCAGTGGCCGCTGCCGTTGCTTTCGCCGCTCCGGCCGCCAAGGCTGCCAAGGCAGCCCCTGCCGCCAAGGCCGCACCGGCCGCCGAAGCCGCACCTGCTGCCGCAGCTCCTGCCGAAGCCCCGAAGGCTGAAGCTCCTGCCGCAGCCCCCGCCGAAGCCCCGAAGGCCGAAGCCGCTGCCCAGCCGGCCGCCGAAGCCCCGAAGGCCGAAGCCGCTGCTCAGCCGGCCGCCGAAGCCCCGAAGGCTGAAGCCGCTGCTCAGCCGGCCGCTGAAGCTGCCCCGGCTGCCGAAGCCCCGAAGGCTGAAGCCGCTGCCGCTCCTGCTGATTCTGCTGCCGCCGCTCCGGCCGAAGCCGCCCCGGCTGCCGAAGCTGCTGCCGCCCCGGCCGACACCGCCAAGACCGAAGTGCTCGAAGCCAAGAAGGAAGAAGCTCCGGTCGACAGCGCAGCTCTCGCCAAGGCCGAAGCCGACAAGAAGGCTGCCGAAGCCGCTGCCAAGGAAGAAGCTGAAGAAAAGGCCCGCGCCGAAGGTGAAAGCCAGGGCGTGAACGCCAAGACCACCATCATGGAAAATCCGTGGGAATTCCTGATCGTGTCTGCCGCCTTCGTGGCCTCCGTTCTCGTGATTATCTTCACTGGGGATTAATAACGTAGCTGTAAAAGAGCTTTGAAAACGCTCGGCAAGCGCCGGGCGTTTTCTTTTTGCATCCATCGCAAGGCTTATTTCTAAATTTGCGGCCATCATGAGAATCTTTCTCCAGTTCACCATCATTGCCGCCATCTGCCTCGCCGGGGAAATCCTCCACCGCATCGTGGGCATCCCGCTTCCCGGGAACATCATCGGCTTCGTCCTGCTCCTGATACTGCTTTGCACCAAGGCGCTAAAGCTCGAGCAGATTTCTGCCGTCTCCGGGTTCTTCCTGAACCACCTCGCCTTTTTCTTCTTGCCGCCCAGCATCGCCATCATGACCGTCGGCGAAGACATCCTTTCGCAATGGCCGCTGCTCCTGTTTCTCTGCATTGCCTTCACCCTAATCACCATCGCCGTGGGCGGGCGCTGCACGCAGTTCCTTATCCGCAGGCAGGAATGCCGCAAAAACAGGCAAAAAGGAGGCGACAAGTGAACGAAATCGTCAACTCCCCCCTGTTCGGCATCCTCCTTTCGCTAGTCGCATTCGAGGTGGGCGTTTCCATCAGCAAAAAATGGAAGCACACGCTCCTGAACCCGCTACTCATCGCGAACATCCTCATCGTCGGATTCCTGCTGGTCACCGGCATCAGCTACGAAAGCTACAACGTGGGCGGCAGCTACATCTCGGTAATGCTCTCGCCCGCGACCGTCGTGCTCGCCGTACCGCTGTACAAGCAGCTTGCCAATCTCGCCAAGTTCTGGAAGCCCATCCTCGCCGGCATCTTCGTCGGTAGCCTTACCGCCATGGGCTGCGTCATCGCCGCAAGCAAGGCCATCGGCCTCAGCGAGACACTCATGCTCTCGCTCTTGCCCAAGTCCATCACTATCCCGATGGGTTCCGTCGTCTCCGCACAAATCGGTGGCATTCCCTCCATCACCATCATCGCCATCACTGTCACGGGAATCACGGGCGCCGTCGCGGCACCTGCCGTATGCAAGTTCTGCCGCATCAAGAACAAGGTGGCCCAGGGAGTCGCCATCGGTACGGCAAGCCATGCGCTCGGCACCTCCAAGGCCATGGAAATGGGAGAAGTCCAGGGCGCCATGAGCAGCCTATCCATCGGAGTCGCGGGGCTATTCACCGCGATTACGGCCCCGATAATCATCTCTCTCCTCTAGGCGCATGCAAAAAGGGCAGCCCCGTAAGGACTGCCCAATTTCAAATAGTCGCTCTATCCGCTAGTTGCCCGTCGCGTTCTGCACGCAACGCACCGAGAAGTAGTTCGTCTTGTAGTAATCATCCACAACGATGTTATCCGAATCGTTGGTCAGCGCCACCGCATAAGCGTAGCTGGAGGAATACTGGGCCGTCGTGATAAAGTACGCGTTCGTGGTCGTGAAAGACGACGAGTTCTTGGAACCGGCCGGGATAGCGCTAAATCCAAGCGCGTTCGTGGGAGCCGTGGCAAAGTACGACGAGCTGACGTTTACCACCCACGCGCCCACAGACTTCAGCATCGAAGCAGAATTACCTGCCGCGGTGATGAGGGAACGCCATTCCGTCGTATCCGGGACATGCCACCCTGTGGGGCAGATACCCTGGCGCGGGCTCTTGAGCGAATCCGCCGAAACGGAACCGGTGCCGTAGGTAGCCGAAAGCTTCAATGCAGCCGTCCATCTGTAAAGGAGACCGCCCGTCGCGCACGAGGGGTCACGAGCCTCGTTGCAGGCGTAGTCGGTCGTAGACATGGTCGAGTCCTTGTAGGCCAGGTTCTGGGCCATCCATGTCTTGCCACCAATCGTAACCGTCTTGTAGGTCTTGCCATCGCGGGTATCCGTCAATGTCCCGTAAGTCACGGACGCATTCGTCCAGTCCTTCTTGGTCTTCATGTCAATGGAATCAGCCGTCCATACGCCGGAGGCGCACTTGAACGGATATCCCTTGAAGTTGTACATCTTGCCTTCGCGGGCTTCCGTACAGGCATAGAGGAAGCAGACTTCCATATTCTTCGCTTCGCGCCAACCCTTGTCGTACACGTAGTAGAGGTACTTCGAATCGTGAATCTGGCACACCGAGTTGAGATTTTCGTAATAGTCGCCCCACGAATCGTAGCTGAACTGTCCCTGCCTAAAGTCGCCGTCGGTCGCACTCTTCCAACCCACGGTATCGATCATCTTGTCAGTCGGTTCATCCCACCTTCCGTAAGAGCCATTGCAATAGTAGTAGCCGTAATCCGAAGCGTTGTAGTAGTCCACCACGCCGTTGGTATCGTAAGCGATTTCGTTATTCCTTGCCGACGTGCACTTCCCGAAAATGGATTCCAGGATGCTCATCGACGAAGAGCTGGAAGAGGAGGAATACGACGAAGAGTAGCTGCTGGAGGACTTCCCAGACGACGAGGACTGGAGCCAGAACTTGTATTCGACCCATTCGCCTTCGGAGCAAATGACCCTCTCGCTCACGGAGGAGAGATAGACGATAGCGCCTGTAACAGAAGGCAAGCACGCCGGCAACGCATTAATAGAACGGACAGAATCAGGAAGCATCTGAATCGCGAGCTCAAGCCATTCACCGGATTCGCACACGAGGTTGATGTTCAGACTCTTCACGTAGTATACGTCCTTCGAGTAAGACGAATTGCAGGACGGCAATTTCGCATAGGTCGCAACCGTATCCTTGATCTTGCCGGTGTATTCGGTCTTCTCGTAGCGGGCTTTCCAGACAAAGTAGTCAATCCAATCGCCATCATGGCAAACCATGCGTTTGTTGTCTTCGGAAAGGTAAACAATCATGCCGTCTTTCTTGGCAGTACATTCCATGGACTCCAGGTCCTTGGCCGTCTTTCCGTATTCATCGGCTTCAACGCCAAAATCATCATCGTCGCTTCCGCAAGCAACAAGCGTTGCCGCGCAGAAGGCACACAGAGCAAACAGAGAAATAAAATTCTTTTTCATCATAACCTCCTACCCCTTAATCATCTTCTTCGCTGCTAGAGGACTCCGGTGTGTCCTGGGAACTTGAAACCGGCATGTCCGAGGAGCTAACCGGAACGTCCGAAGAACTCAAGACCGGTGCATCCGAGGAACTCAAAATCGGAGGATTCGAGGAACTTAAAACCGGAGGAACCGACGAACTCGAGGCAGGCACGACCGTACCCGAATTCTTCACGCAGCGGAGCGAGCAGTAGCTGCTCTTGTTCAAGTAATCCCTAGACAACACCTTCGAGCTGTACGAAAGCATGTACACGAAATACCCGCTGGTACCTTTCTGCGTTGCCGAGCAGAATGTCGCCTTGGATCCGCCATCAGACGTAGGACCATTGCCTGCCGGAACAGCCGTGAAGCCCGACGTATTCGTCGGAGTCACGGACGAGTAGTAGCTCCATGCGCCAATTGCCATAAGGGACTGTGCATCGGCGTCAACCGACGTGCGCAGAGCCTGCCATTCCGTCGTATCCGGAACATGCCAACCCGTCGGGCAAATACCCGTGCTGTCCATGTCTTGCGCCGTCGCCGTAGCGGACTCGTATGCCGTAGAGATGTTCATAGCGGCAGTCCAGCTGTAGAAGCGTCCGCCCATCTCGCAGTTTGCCTCGTCGCTATTGTAGCAAGCGTTTCTCAACTGGAGCGCGGTGGTCGTCTTAGAGTCGGAATAATTCAGGTTTTCAGCCATCCACGTCTTGCCGTCAATCGTCACCGTCTTGTAGATCTTGCCATCGCGGGAGTCCGTCAGAGTGCCGTAAGAGATGGAGCTGTTGAAGAAATTCTTGCCGGTCATGTCGTAGAACAGCTGTTCCTTCCAGGCAGAACCGTTGCACACGTAAGCCACGGAACCCTTAGAGGCCGTTGCGCCCACGTTCGACGGGAGGCACGCCTTGCTGAAGCAGAGTTCGAGAGCATTCGCCTTGCGCCAGGTGGAGCCCGTAAACACGTAGGTGTAGCGGTCGTCGGTCTTGAAGGCGGAAGTGCAAGCGTTATCTATAGAGCTGGAATACGTAGCCCAGACGCCGTTCTTCAAGGCGCCTACGACGGTGTCTGTCGGGAATCCGCGCGTATCGAGTTCCAATTCCGTGGTGGCAACCCACAGGCCGGAACGGCAGACGTACGTATCGGTGCTCGTTTCGTTAATATCGTCATTCGCGTCAATAGCGTATTCGCCTTCCTTGCTCGCATTGCATACGCCGAGCAGGGAATCCCTCGAAACATTGCCCTTGTAGTATTCGCGGGCGGAGGAACTGGAAGACCTGTAGCTAGAGCTGGAGAAGGACACGTATTCGGTCCAGTCCCCGTCATCGCAGACGAGCGTCATGTCTTCGTCTTCCACATAAACGGTATTGCCCTCATGGGCGGCATCGCACTTGTAAGACGTAAGCTTCGACAGGGTGCTGATGGTGTCGCTAGCCGAACCCATCGAACTGCTGGAGGCGGTCTTGGCCGGCTTGAACTCCACCCAGTCGTAATCGTCGCACTTCAGGTACGAATTGAGCGAAGCCACGAACACGACATCGCCGTCGTAGCTATAGCTGCAGCTGTAAAGGAAATCCAGCGACGGGATGGTGTCGTCGGCTTCGACATAGATGTTCAGCTTGCCGCGGGAACTTGCCGAACCTTCGTTCTGGCTCGAGACGACGAATTCAGACCAGAAGCCGTCGGAGCAGAACAGGTACATGTGCTCGTCGGCAACATAAACGGAATCGCCATTATTGGATTTGGTACACAGAGGCAAGTCGTCGTACGAATCGACCTTCACATACTGGTTGGTCGGGTCCATGTCATCGGAACCGGAGGCGTTGTCGCCACATGCCACAAAGAAGCAGGTTGCCAGAGAGGCCAACGCTACTATACTAATTACACGCACTTTCACAGAGTGTTCCTCCTTGAATTTTTAAGGAAATATAATTTTTTTCGGCAACTGTCGCAATAGGGGCTATCTCCGAATGGCCTTGCCCACCAGGATTGCAGACAATACGCTCTCCCCTTCGGGGATGGCGCACAACTTTTTCAGGCTGTCATGGTACACAAAATGCTCCGCACGGGCGGTTTTGTTCAAAAGCCGGGCAGAAATATCCAGGGATTCCCCAAGAACCCCGGCATTGAGGTTCAGGTAGCGGTAGGCCCTCTCGCCCAGCAGGCTGCAAGCCTCCTTCAGGTCGGCCGTGAAAATAACCGCGAACGAGGTGTTCTGCGCCTGCTCAGGGACGGCAAAGCACTTGACGAACTTCTTGATGTCGAGCTCTCCCGCCTGCATGTAGAGCGACTTGCGCACGGGCACGTAGCGGTACGACCCCGGATAAACGAACATCGCGTCAAAGACGACCACCCACACCTTCAAGAGTCCTGCCCCGAAGGCGTTGAACTGACCCACTTCCATCCAGCGCAGAATAGACGAAAAATCGTCGAGGTCCATGGTGACCGCGCTGAACGGCAACAGGGACGCCGGCCTGGAATTGAGGAACCAGATTTCACGGAAAAAATAATCGTTCGGGAACTTGGGCGGCGCAAGCGGGAATTCCTCGCCGGGCAGGGCGCTTGTCGCCACGCGGCGCACCTTGACGCAACCCGCCACGTCGCTGATGCACTCGCCACGGTTCTGGAGCATGAATCGCGCCTGGTAACGGGTTCCCGGTTCAATCACCTCGCTGCGGTTGGAATAGGCGAACTCGCCCACGCCCTCGTCGAGCGAATTGAACGCCACCGCGCTGTTCTCGGGGAATACGGCCAACGCGGCCAGGGGAATCTCGGAACCGCTAAGCCCGAGCGCCACCGCGACGGCATCGTCTACAAAAGCACCCACGGGGAACACGCGCTTGCCTTTTGACTTCGCGTAGATCATCGTGTTCGCGCAAGCGGCACCCACGTCCACCTGCACCTGGCGGTAAGCCGCCTCCCTAAAACGCCAAACGGAACGTTCCATGACGCCCGCATACAGATAAAATTCTTCGGCCTGGGCGACAACGTCTTTATCGGGGAACGCCGCCACGATGGCGGCCACCATCGGCTTCGAGCCGATATTCACGAGTTCCTGCGATTCAATATCATAATAGTATACGCCGTCGGGCACGCTCCCGTTACGAATTACCGCGTACACGGCAACCGACTGCACGGAATCGGCGAGCGCGGGCGCATGCAACGGGCTCTTGGATTCACTCAGCGGGTAACGTTTCGCCCCCACATACCTCTTGTCGGCAAGCGGCATCGATTCCCAGTGCAGGGCAATCGGGTCGCCCACGCTGCGCGGGGCGTAAAGCGTCGACTCGTGGTATGTTTCGGAATAGGATTGCACAACAAAAAAGATAAAAAGATTTTTGCATTTTTCGCCCAAAAAGGCCGTTTTCGGGCTTAAAATGCGGACAGTTGATACAGATTTACCAAATTTTCACATTTTCGGGCGTATCATACAGCCTTTTTTTTATACATTTTAGGCATTGAGGTGTATATGAGACTTACGAAACGTACTGTTTTCGCGATGTTTTTGGGTTGCGCGGCCTTCTACGCAGGCTGCGGTGATTCTTCTACAGATTCCACTCAGACCGAGGAAATCCCGGGTCAAACCGATTCGACGACGACTCCCCCGGTCATCGATTCTATTCCCAAGACGGATTCCATTCCCGGTACGGATTCGCTCCCTCCTTCGACCGATTCTATCCCGGCGGTAGAATTTACCATTCCTGAAGAGGCTGCCGAAATTACCCCGGCGGTGACGATTACCCCGGATACGGGCAAGGGCCTCCTGCTCGACGACTTCGAGGACGGCGACAACATGAGCCTCCTCGGCGAAAACTACTGGTACACTTACGATGACGCCGACAACGACGGCGCCTCCATCATCCTCACCCCGCTGAGCGACGAAGGCTACCCGAAGGCACGCCGCTCCGACAACGGCACGAAATACGCCTGGGCCGTATACTACAAGCTCGACAAGGGCGAATACAAGTACGACCCGTACGTGGGCTGGGGCGTAGAACTCCCCGACTCCATCGACTATAGCCGCTTTGGCGGCATTACCTACTGGTACAAGGGCGGCGCCCACGAAATCCACGTGGAAACTTCCGACGTGAAGGATTACGACGTCCATCTGGCCAAGGTGCCGGTCGCACGCGGCTGGCAGAAGGTCGCCATCCGTTTCAAGGACCTTGAACAGGGCGGCTGGGGCAAGGAAGTCGCGTTCGACGCCAAGAACCTTGTGAAGATAAGCTTCCAGGCAAAGGGCAACGGCAAGAACGATTCCCTCCTCATCGACAACGTCTACCTGCAAGACACGAGCGAAGTTGCGAAGGACACCGCCGACATGAAGATTAACGACCCCGAGATTCCGGAGGTCAAAATCGGCGACATCGCCATTAGCAACCCGCTCCAGGCCAAGGCGATGAAGTACCTCGACAAGGGCATCAACATCACGAACTGGCTTGAAGAAGACGGCACGCTTTTCAAGGGAACGTTCAAGTTCGACGGAACCGACGTGAAACTCATGGCCGACAACGGCATCAAGTCTCTCCGATTCCCCATCGACCTCGACCAGTACGCCACCAACCGCGACGCCTTCGTGGCCGACACCACCATCGAACTCAAGTTCGACGACGAAAACCTCTTCGCCGTGCTCGACTCCTTCGTGGAATGGACCGGCAAGAACGGAATGTCGTTCGTAATCGACTACCACGAATACGACAACAGTTACAACCAGACCAGCGCCAAGAACGCAAGCTATATCAAGATGATGGCGAACGTGTGGAAGCACGTGGCGGCGCACTACGCCTCGAGCACCCGCGAAGACATCTTCTTCGAGCTCCTGAACGAGCCCGACATGAGCAAGGGCAAGGTCACATCCGCCAACTGGCGCACCGCTGCCCAGGAAATAATCAAGGCCATCCGCACGGTCGACACGACGCACACCATTATCTTCGGCGATGCGCAGTGGTACTCCATCAAGCTGCTCGCGAATGGCGCTCCGCTTGAAGACAAAAACATCATCTATGCCATCCATACCTATGAACCGTTCGTGTTCACGCACCAGGGTGCCGACTGGGCCGATACAAAGCCCATCAAGAACCTCATGTTCCCCTACGACAAGGAAAAGTGGTCGGAATACAGCGCCGATTTCGGTGTCAACAAGGCCCTCCCCACCAATTACAAGAACGCCATCTTGAACTACTACAAGATTGGCAACAAGGAATACATCTTGAACCTCATTCTCCCCGCGAAGGAATGGGCCGTAAAGAACAACGTCCCGGTCATCATCAACGAATTCGGCGCCTACAGGAACAAGTCCGACGCCCAGTCCGTGCTGAACTACATGACCGCCATGAGGGAAATCGGCGACACGCTCCAGATTCCGCTCACGCACTGGGGCTACACCGGCGGATTCTCCCTGTTCGAATCTACGGACGGCGTGAAGGGCACAGGTTTGATCGAAGGCATGAAGGAAGCCTTCGGACTATAGAGTTCCTCCTAACCCAAAAACCAAGCCGTGCGAGCAATCGCACGGCTTTTCTACTATAATATTGGGTTTTTCGGCCTAAATTTCCTAAATTTCGGATATGCGCATCGGCGGGACCATCATCATGCTGTTTTCGGGAGCGGCCCTCGCCGCCGGTTTTTACGGCAATAACAGCGACATCCGCTGGAAAACAGCGGCCACGGACCATTTCCAGTTCATCTACCCCGTCGAATACTCGAGCCACGCAGCCAAAGTCTCAGCTTACGCCGAAGCCGTGTACGACTCCGTAGTGAGCCGCTACCACCACGACCTTCCCGGCCGCGTAAGCGCCACGCTCAACAACGCCCTCTACAGCAACGGCAATGCCATCCCGAGCGAGAACAGCATCAACCTGTGGCTCACCAACTGGGACTTCAAGGTCCGCAGCAGCCATGGCTGGCTCTCGGACGTGGTGACGCACGAATTCAGCCACCTGGTGAGCATCGAGAACGCGAGCAAGTTCAGGCCGAACATATACGGGTTCCAGGTCAGCTACTCCGACTACTACAACGAGCGCACCACGCAGGATTTTGCGACCATGGTCCCGTTCACGCTGCAGCCGCTCTGGTTTGCCGAGGGTACCGCGCAGTACGAATCGAGCCGCATGGGCTTTGACGCCTGGGACACCCACCGCGACATGCTGTTGCGCGTGGCCGCCTTGAACGACAGCCTCCTTACGCTCCCCTACATGCACGACTTCTCGGACAACTCGCTGTTCGCGGAACTCGGCCCCTACACGCAGGGATTCTCGCTCGTGCGCTACATCAGCGCCACCTACGGCGAAGACGCCGTCCCCAAGATTTGGCACGAGATGTCCAAGTTCCACCGCCTCACGCTCGACGGCGCCATCAAGAAGGTCCTCGGCATTAGCGAGCAGGAACTCTACGACCACTGGAAAAAAGCGATTACCGAAAAGTACAAGGCACAGCGCGACAGCCTCGGAACGCTCGTCGAGGGCACCAAGATGACCGAAGGCGCCTTCTGGCAAGACTTCCCCGTAGTCGCGGGCAACAACCTGTACGGCGTTTCGAACTTCGGCGGTCCCTGGTTCGACGGCGGGCTGTTCAAAATCGAAACGGAAAGCTCCGCAACAGACAGCACCGCGGTCAAGGATTCCACCGAAAAGATTGACGGCGTGGAAGTGGGCGACATCGAAGTCGAGAACGAGAACACGACCATCGACATCGGCGACTACGCCAAGCACGGATTCAGCATCAAGAAGGGATGGCTCGACAAGGGTATCGACGTGTACGAAGACAGCGTACAGGGTCCCGTTCTCGCCTACGTGAGTTACCAAAACCGCGACCGCAACGGCCATGCGCATTTTGACATCGCCGTGAGCGACACCAACAAGAACACCGTCTCGGTCACCTACCTCGCCGACGCCGTCTACCCCGCCTTCGACCCGCAAGGGACCACCATCGCCTTCGCCCTGCGCGAGCCCTACAGCACGCGGTTCAAGCTTTCCAAGGTTCCCTACCCCAAGGACATCAACGACTACACCACCGAAGACCCGGTAGACATTTTTGTTCCCGACGCCAAGTACAGCTACTACAACATCTACAGCCCCAAGTTCAGCCCCGACGGCAAGAGAATCGCATTCGGGTTCTTCGACGACAGCACGCGCGGCATCGCCATCATCGACGCCGACGGCAAGAACTTCAAAGTCGTAAGCAACGCAAGCTACGACGAACGCGACGTGAACTGGATCGACAACGACAAGATTGTTTTCGCAAGCAACAGGAACGGCATCTTCAACCTCATCGAGAAGACGCTTTCCAGCGGAGCCGAACGCGCTATCACCAACGTCGTGGGCGGAGCCTTCACACCGGCACTCGCCAAAGACACGCTCTACTTTACGCAGTACGACAAGGACGGGTTCTCGCTCTACAAGATGCCCTACGGGGAACTCCCGATGGTAAACGACACGACCGTCACCGTGACCGAACGTGACAGCGTCATGCAGGTGGCGGATACGGTATGGGCATGTATAGCTCCAGATTCCGGCTCAGTGGCCGGAATGACGCAAGAGTCGGTGGCCGGAATGACGCAAGATACGGTGGCCGGAACGGCGCAGGACTCCTGCACGAAATCGCCGACGGTCACGATGCGCGATTCGACCATCAAGATTGCCGACACAGTCCGCACAGTCACGCAAAAACCCGCCGACGCCCCCATCGCGCTACACGGGAGCCCCATCGCCAAAACCGAGAAGCCCCTCGAAATCAACGACATCGAATTCGCGGGCATCGAACGTGACTACCGGCCCATCCCGAACATCCCGCTGTTCGTCCCGATGCTCGTGTTCAGCGAGAACGCGCCCGACCTCACGGTATTCGGCGAAGGCAAGCTCAAGGTCAAGGCGGGCCTTGCCGCCATCATCAGCGACGCGCTCAAGAAGAACACCGTCCAGCTAGGGCTGTTGCTTGAACTCAGCAACGGATTCGACTACATCAACGGCGACGGCCTCAACCCCGAACAAGAAAAGGAATTCTTCGCCTCCTGGGAAAACAGGAGTACGCCCATCGATCTCTCGCTCGGCTACTCCTACGCGAACTACACGAGCAAGGACACCGTCCGTTACGAAGACGTCCGCGCCCACAACGGCGACAGCATAGGCACAAGCAATTACGCCATCTCCATGCAGTCCATCGTGGGTAGCGCCGGTTACAGCGTGTTCAAGAGCATCGACACCCTGCAAGTCGCGCTCGGTTACGACTGGGCGAACTTCAACCTGTACGAAGACAACTTCGACTGGACTTACCAGAAGAGAATCAGCGCGCTTATTGCGATTGGCCTTTACGGCGACCACGAGGAAGGCGCCGAGATTACCGGACAGGGCAACGGCCTTAGGCTGTACTACCAGTACGCGAATTCCGACCTCTACCGCCCGGGCACCTTCGCCGAGAGCTTCACCGTTACCGCAAGCGGTTCCATCAAGCCCAAGTACAGGAACTTCAACATCAACGAGTTCGGCCTGGACGCCTACGGGAGCCTGCAGAGCCCGCTTACGGGCGCACGTCTCGCCGCCGGCGGCAAGATTGGCGGCATATTCAACTGGAGTACCGACGCGAACCAGGATACGCTCGACTCGTACTACTTCAATCCCGTATTCCTCGAAGGATACCCCTACCTGAGGAGTTCCGAGAGCTACACGCTCGCAGGCATGCGCACCGCCGTCGCCGAGCTCCACTACCTGTTCCCCGTCTACGACGACTGGCGCAAGGGAGCATGGATTTTCGAGACCAGACACTTCTACATCGACTTGTTCGCACAGATGGGTGCCGCCTGGAACGGCAAGTGGTTCGATACCGACAAGCTCACCGACCACCGTTTCTGGGACCGCTCCGTCGGGTTATCGTTCCGCATGAGCAACCGCATCTTCTACGGCACCCCGCTCGATATCACGTTCACGCTCGCCCGCGGTCTGAACCGCATCAGCGAAGACGAAGACCTGCATGGCGGAAGAAAGCTCAACCCCATCGACCTGCCGCTGATTCCCGAAAGTGTCGCCCCCACGCGCATCAAGTTCGCGGTCGGCATAGGAATTATCAACTCGTGGCAATAGCCTAATTACGTTTCTTGCGATTGACTTCGCCGGGCAGCAGTTGCCCCGGGCTCGTGCGTTCGCCGTCCTTGCCCGGGAAATTCGGATTGTACTGCTTGATCTTGTTCTTCTTGACTTCGCCCTGCACTTCCGTGAGATGTGTTTCCCACTCCTGCATGGCCTTGTCCAAGTCGGCTCGTGCCGACAGCATGAGTTCGCGGAGCTGCAACAGTTCCTGCATCTGCTCGCGCTTCATCATCCACAGTTCCTCTTCTTCGGGCATGCGCTCGATATTGAAGAGCAAATTCAGGTACTTGTCCTCGGCCTCCTTGTAGGCCTTGTACATCTCGGTATAAATCATGTGGCGGTCGTCCACCATCGTCTGCTGCGGCGACGGATGCGACGTACAGCCCACGGCAACGAGGGCGAAAGCAACTAGCGGAAAGATTCGGGTTGTTAAAGCCATGGGACTATTCCGCAGGTTCTTCGTACTTGACCTTCAGGTTGTAAAGGCGTTCGTTGGTCACGTGGCTCGTGAACGTCACCGTATCCTTCGTCACGGGATGCGCCATCGTATGCGTACCCACCTTCACTTCGCGTTCCTGGCACGGGATGCCCGTCTCGGGGTCAATCATCACCTCGAACTGGGTATCGTATTCGGCCTTGTGGCCCGCGGTATAAGCCTTGTACTTTTCCGGGATGATGTTGCTATTCACGTGCTGTTCCCAGATGTAGTACGGGAAGCTCTCCGTTTCGTGCAGGTAGACGACGTAGTCCAGGCACTTGCGGTGGTCGCGGTGTTCGAAACCCTTCGTCACCACGGAATCGATCTTGATGAGCGCAAAGTTCAGGCGGCCCTGGTCCTTGAGCAGCTGCGTGATGTTCGCCTTCACGGGCACGGTACCCGTAATCAGGTGGTCCATTTCCCAGCGGTGCTTTTCCAGGCGCTTCAGGTGCGGCTTGTAGCTCGGGTTCAACAGCTGGTTGCGCCAGCGTTCCGGCATCGGGAGCCTCTGCAGCAGGGAATCGTAGCCTTCGTCAAGGCCCTCTACGCTGAGCACGTTGCGGTCAATCGCCTTGATGTCGACGTTCTTCACGCGCCAGGCCAGTTCCGAGGGCATGTAGTTCTTGAGGTAACCGCGGGACTTGTCCATCTTGTACTCGCGTTTTACCACGATGGTATCGCCCGACGAGGAGAAGTTCATGTCCACATAGGCGGCCGTGATGGTCCCCATCTGTTCTTCACCCTTCAGGTCGATTGTCGCAAAATAGCTCTCGGCATAAAGTTCAATGTCTACGGGAGTGCCAACCTTGTAGTTGACGGTCACTTCGGACTCTCCGCAAGCAGAAAGCACTAGGGCAAAACATGCCGCAGGTAAAAGGGCTTTAAAATTCATCAATTATCCAATATACAAAAGATTATTACTTCTTAACCAGGGTAATCTGCTTCGAGGCAAGGACTCGGCCGTCCGTGGAGATCTCGATTACCACCGTTCCCGGTTCCTTGTGCCTGGTAAGCTCGCGAGCCGACATGAACTCGCTGTGCTTGGTGCGGCCCTGGAGCGTGTACGAGCTCATCTTCTCGGAAACGCGGGCGTCGTGGCTCCAGATTTCGGGGCCCTTGTTGGCGAGCGTTCCTTCGTAGAAGCTCATCTTCAGGGTGGTGAAGTCGAACCCGGTCCCGTAACGGAACTGGATGTACAGCGGTTCGCCCATCCCGAATTCGGTGGAAGTATCAGCCACAATCTGCAGGGCCGGGTTCCATTCCCTTCCGCAGACGATGACCGGATCTTCGGTACGGCAACCGGCCAAAAGAGAACCGATTGTCAAGAGCATTGCAAGAATTGCAGTCTTTTTCATTTTTTCCCCTTATTCGTTAAAACCAGAACCGGAGCCCGATACGGAAATAGAAATCGGGGATTTCCCATTCCGTGTCGCTGTCATGGTGATCGCCGATATCCCACCACTCGTAGTGGAATTCGCCCACCGGATTCAGCTCCAAAAACAACTGCAGCGGCACTACCGGGAATTCCCACTGGTAACCGCCGGTAACACCAAAGCGGATAGCAATGCCGTCCACGTCCCAGTCGTTGCCAATGTCTTCGTCCCACCAACCAAGACCGGCCACGGGGCCCGCGTAAAATCCCATGCGCCCGAGATTGTCGGGAATCATGCCCAGGTAAAAATTCCAGAAATACCCGAAATAGGCGCCGAGGGAATTATCACCGCTGCTGAAGTAGAAATGCCCGTAGATATCTATCGTGACGTCTTCACCCATCCGCATCTGGAAATCGAGACCGGCATGTTCGCCGGGGTTCCCGGCCTGTAGCCATCCGCCAATGCCCATCGATTTATCGGCTGCCGCGCTCCCCGCAAAGGAGACTGTCGCGAGGAATAGAATCGCCGTCAAGATATTTCTCATACAAACTCCTATACGGCAAGACAAGTTAGCAAAATCGCATGTAAAATGCCGGAAACACGGGCATTTTTCATCGACTTGCAACTAAAAGCATCTCTAGATGGGGCGTTTGGGGGTAAAAAGCGAACCCGCGGGCAAATTTTATCGCAAAACCGGACTGGGCGAGCTTCGCGTAGTCGCGGGCGAGCGTCACCGGGTCGCACGAAACGTAAATCAGGCGGTTCACGGAACTTGATGCCAAGGCGTCCAGGACCTCCTTCGGGAGGCCGATGCGCGGGGGGTCGACGATGAGCGTCGCGGGGACGTCTACCACGTTATCCATGAGCCACTGCTCGGCGGGTGCGGAGACGTTTTGTACGGAGGTCCCGCGCGCGTCGGCCGGGCGGTTTGCAGATAGGTTGACCTCCGCGTGCCTGAGGCAGCCTTCATCGCGTTCCACAGTCGTGACGCGCTTGAATTTTTCTTGGAGCAGGGCGGCAAAAAAGCCTACACCGCTAAAGAGGTCTATGAGCCATTCGTCGCTCGCCTCGCCGCTTGCAAGCCCAGCGTCTACGGCATCGCGCACGGCCTGCACAAGCTCGGGCAACAGCGAAAGGTTGCTCTGGAAAAACACGGACGCGTCGGTCTCTATCTTTTTGCCGCCAATGTCCACCGTTCCCTGCGCGTACTTTTCAAAATCGTCCGCAGGCATCCCTGCGTAATAGAACGAAACCTTGCCTGTGCCGTCGTCAAAAACATTCACGTCGAGTTCGCGCGGGAATCGCTTTCGTTTGTCTGTAAATATTTCCCGCGCCGGCCCCTGCAAAAAGCCGTTCAGCGCCGGAGTCAGTACCGGGCACTCCCTGAAAAACGCGACGCGGTTGCTTTCCTGCTCGCGGAAACCGAAGCGCACAATTTCGCGGTCGCCGGCGCGGTCCCTCGAGGCCACGACGCGCGCACGGTTACGGTATCCCCAGGGGGCTCCCGTACAAATCCTGAAATCATCCGGCAAGTCGGCACGTGCAAGGCGCCTAAAGTTTTCGCGTTCCACGCGCTCAATATACTCGGCCTGCTTTTTGCTATCCAGGTGCTGCAGGCTGCAACCGCCACAACGTCCAAAAAGCGGGCAGCGCGGTTCCACGCGGTCGGGGCCCGGTTCAAGAATTTCTACGGCAAAGCCACGCGCAAAATCCTTTTTTGACAACGTTATCTCGACACGGCAACGTTCACCCGGAAGGGCTCCCTTCACAAAGCAAACACGCCCGTCGGGCAGGCGCGCCATACCCTCGCCGCCCTGCACCATCTTCTCGATGCAGACTTCAAGCGTCTCGCGGGGCTTCCTTGATTTTGCGTAATTGCGGGCCATGAGCCACAAGATAGAATTTTCTCGCCATGCATTCCATCGTCAAAAACACGCCTGTTATCCTGTTCACAGGCTCTAGCAGGCATATTTAAATGTATTTTTCTATATTTCGGGCTCCTAAATGTCGACTATCCTTTTGCCAGATACGCTTACGGCGGCCAACAGCAAAGATCTGCTGCGGAATTGCAAGAAGCAACTCCAGGTGGGTCCGCTTTGCCTCGACGGAAGCAATCTCGCAAGTATGGACTACAGCGCCGACGCCTTTTTCGCGCTGCTCGCCGAACTCGCCGAGAAAACGGGAAACAGGCTCACGCTGGCACACTTCAACGAAGACATCAAGGCGCACCTGAAATCGCTCCGCAAGATGGACCCGCCCGAAAAGCCCGTCAAGGGCACGAACAACGTCCTCGAGATGCTCGGCGGCCTCGGCTTCACGTTCATCAAGGAATTCGTCGAAGTCCTCATCCTGCTATTCATGTCCATCTACTGGACCGTATTCGGGCCGTTCGACAAGGGCAAAATCCATTTTGGCGGAGTCACCAAGCAGATGTTCAAATCGGGCAGCGAAGCCATGGGAATCTGCTTCTTGTTCGTGGGTCTCATTTGCCTTACGATGGCATTGCAGAGTTCGGTGATGCTCAACGCCGTCGGTGGCGGTTCGTACCTCGCATCCGGCCTCGGCTTCCTCATCTTCGCCGAAATCGGCCCGCTCCTCACGACCATCATCCTCGCCGGCCGTTCCGGCAGCGCCATGGCCGCCGAAATCGCAAACATGAGCGTCTGCGAAGAAGTCAAGGCCATCAAGTCCATGGCCATCCCGCCGGTGCAGTACCTGGTCGTTCCGCGCTTCATCGCCTTGAGCATCACGACACCCATCCTCTCGTTCTGCTCGTCCATTGTCGGGTGCCTTGCCGGTTTCCTCATCGCCTACTTCTTCTGCGACATCTCTTTTTCTAACTACATGATGGGCATTCGCGACGGCATCGCCCCCATCACGTTCCTCAAGAGCAGCGTCAAGGCACTCGTATTCGGCTGGATCGTGACGCTCATCGCCTGCAACAAGGGCCTCAACGCACACGGCGGCGCCGAGGCCGTCGGTAAGGCGACTACCGCCAGCGTCGTTTCGGCCATCTGTTCCATCGTCATCGCGGACACGCTGTTCGCCTTCATATTCTACTAGGGGTAAACATGGAAGAAATCCTCAAAGTAGATCACCTGAAGGCCAGCTACGGCAACGAGACCATCCTCAAGGACATCTCGTTCGGCGTAAGGAAGGGCGAAATCCGCATGGTACTCGGCAGTTCCGGTTGCGGCAAGTCTACGCTCCTGAACAACATCCTCAAGTTCATCAAGTCGGACTCCGGCACCATCACCTATTTCGGCAAGACATTCGGCGCCAAGGAAGGGCTCGACAGCGAGACCCGCATGCGCACGGGCGTACTCTTCCAGAGCGGAGCCCTCATTGCCGACTTGACCGTCGCCGAGAACGCGATGCTCCCGCTCAAGCGCAGCATGCCCTACATGCCCAAGAGCCAGATGGAAGCCATCGTGGCCGACCGTCTGGAGAAGGTGCACCTGCTGCACGCCTTCCACAAGTACCCCGGCGAAATTTCCGGCGGTATGAAAAAGCGTGCCGCCCTCGCCCGCGCTATAGCGCTCAAGCCCGAACTGCTCTTTTGCGACGAACCTTCCACGGGTCTCGACCCGGTTACGGCCCGCTCGCTCGACGAGCTCTTGCTCGAACTGCGCGACACGCTCAAAGTATCGATGGTCATCGTGAGCCACGAACTCGAGAGCATCAAGATTATCTGCGACAGGTTCGTCTACCTCAAGGAGGGATTCGTCCACATGGACGGCACGCTCCAGCAAGGCATGGAGTCCGACGACCCGACGCTCAAGCACTTTTTCAGCCGGCAATGCCCCAAGGAAACGTATTCCACCGGCTTCTACAATTTTGATTTTATTGATTGAGTTGGAGAGATAATGGAAACCACCCGATCCGAAAGAATTAAACTAGGCGCATTCATGCTGTTCTGCGGCATCATGGTTTGCGTATTTCTCGGTTACGTGCTCAAGCGTTACCTGAGCGAACAGTACGACAACTACTACACCATCTTCGACACCTCGGTCAACGGGCTCTTCGTAGACGCGAAGGTCAAGCTAAACGGCATCGACGTGGGTAGCGTAACGCAGATTACCATCCACGAAGAAAACCTGAACGAGGTCGTGGTCGCCTTCAAGGTCCACCACGGCACCCCCATCAAGCAGGGCACGCGCGCCGGCATGACGGCGGGCATGAACCTCACCGGCGAAAAGCAGGTGATCCTCTCGGGCGGAACCTTCTCCGAGCCGAACGTCCCCGAAGGCGGTTTTGTGCCGGCCGAAAAATCCAGCTTTGACCAGATTGCAAACCAGGCGAGCAACATCGCGAGCCACGCCGACTCCGTGCTCATCAACCTGAACGCCATCCTCTCGAACGAGAACGCCGAACACCTGAGCCGCGCCATCCAGAATTTCGAGACAATGACCAACAACCTCAAGCGCATCACGCAAGACCTCTCCAAGCCCATCGAGAGCATCTCCAAGTCCGCGGAATCCATCCACAACGTGATGTCCGAAATCGAGAACGCGAAGATTGCCGCAAAGGCGAGCGAGAACCTCGACATCGTAAAGGAGAAGCTCGAGGCGCTCGACACCAAGAGCTTGAACGACAACCTCACCGAAGCCATGGCCTCCATCAACCAGCTTTCCAAGCGGCTCGACCAGATGGTCTACAAGAACGAAGACCAGGTCGGCGAAGCTATCGTCGAGCTGAACAGCGTCCTCGAGAACCTCAAGGAATTCAGCCAGAAAATCAAGAACAATCCGTCCGCCCTCATCCGCGAACCCGCGAAGACGCGCCGCAAATAAGGAGGAACCATGCAAGTATTTACCAAGATTCTCACGTCTGCGACTATCCTTCTTGCCGCCCTCGCCCTGGCCGCCTGCTTCGGCGGTTCCACGTCTGAGCCTACCCGCTACTACACGCTCGCCGTCGAAAACATCTCCATGCCCGAGTCTAGCGCCAAGGGCAGCGTCCAGGTCCGCAAGTTCACGATCGACCCCGCCTACCAGCGCGCCAACATCGTCTACCGCGAATCTGCCTACGACTTCATGTTCTACGACCTCGACCTCTGGGCAAGCCGCCCCGACCACATGGTAACGCAGGTCGTCGCCGAGTACGCCGTCAAGAGCGGCCTCTTCGAATCCGTTGAAATCAAGGGCAACTCAAAGCCCGCCTTCGAAATTTCCGGAAACATCTCCGCCATCGAAGAAGTGGACGAAGGCAGTTCCCAGTACGCAAGGCTCGCCATCGAGATTTCGTTCCGCAAGGTGGACTCCGGCGCCCCGCTGTTCGAAAAGCGCTACGAAGGCAAGGAGCCCATGGACAAGCGCGAACCGCGATTCATGGCCGAAGCCACATCCAAGCTTCTCGCGAAGTTCATGGAAGACGCCCTGGCCGGAATTTCCGAAGCAAGCCAGCCGTAGCAACAAGAGAAAGGAGAATCCATGGATTATTCGCACAGGCAAGATCTTCCCGAACTTGCAAAAGCATACTTGTTCAACGTCCAGTTTATTTTCGAGAACGTCCCCGCACGCGATGCGGAAAAATTCAAGGAACTCGCAGCGACGCTTTCCGTGAGAGTCCGCAAGGTCAAGTTCCTTAAAGAAGATACCAGCGACGTATTTTCCGTTGTCGAGATTTCGTTCGACGAATTCGAGGATTACCTCATCACGACGTGCATCAGGGACGAATACCTGGGCCACTTCCGCATGAACATCATCCACTATTCCAGCGACATGAAGCCCGTGTACGAAGAAAAATTCTTCGACTGCAAGGCCGCCTACGTGGAAGAATTCTGCTACGACAAGTTCGACTCCAGCCAGGAACGCCTGGTAAAGACCATCGGCATCAAGTGCAAGCGGTCTAAATAGATTGTAGCCCTAGCCCCGGATAACCGGGACGCTCGCCAAGAGTTTTTTCGTATAGTCGTGCTGCGGGTTCACAAGGACTTCGTCGGCACGGCCGTATTCCACCACCTTACCGAAGTACATTACCAGCACCTTGTCGCTAAGCGCGCGCACCACCTGCATGTCGTGGCTGATAAAGAGGATGCTGAGTCCCAAATCGCGGCGCAAGTCGTCGAGCAGGTGAAGGATTTGCGCCTGCACAGAAACGTCGAGCGCGCTCGTCACCTCGTCGCACAGCAAAATCTTGGGCGAAAGCATCAGGCTTCGGGCAATGCAAAGGCGTTGCCGCTGTCCCCCCGAGAACTCGTGGGGGAACTTTTGGAGTGAACCGGCGGGCAAGGACACGCGCTCCAAAAGTTCGCGCGCGCGTTTTTCGGCCTCGGCAAACGACACCCCGCGCGCGCACAGCGGCGCCGTCAAGATTTCCGTCACCGTCTGGCGCGGGTTCAAACTGCTGAAAGGGTCCTGGAATACCATCTGCATGAGGTCGCAGACTCTCGACGAGCCCGCATAGCCCTTCTGCACCTTTTTCCCGAATAGCTTAAACTCACCTGCAGCCATCGGCACAAGCCCGACAAGCGACTTCACGAGCGTCGACTTGCCGCATCCGGACTCCCCGACAATGCTGAGGATTTCCCCCTGCGGCAGCACGAACGACACGCCGTCCACAGCGGTAAAAAAGCTCTTCACCTTGCCGAGGACGCCTCCCCGGACAGGGAACTTCACCGTAAGCCCGTCGGCCTCTATGGCAGGGACCTGGCTAGGCATCCGCCTCGCCTTCCAGGCTGGCGAGAGCCTCTTGAACGTTCTTTTCGGTAGAAACGAGAATCTGTCTGCACTTTTTCAACAAATTCGTCGCCTCCTGGACCTGCCCCGCCAACTCGTCGATACCCATTTCCGAGTTGTCGATTCTCTCCAAAATGGCTTCCAGGCGGTCCATTGCGTTTTTATATTCAAGATTTTCGGTACTCATGCAACAGAATATAGTTACATTTTAAACTGATGGATTTGAAAACGTTATTCGGCAGAACCCGTTTTTGCAAGGCCCCGGCAATCGCCCTGGCCCTTTCCGTCGTATTCCTGAACGGCTGCCTCGACATCCCGGACACGCCGGACGATCCGCCCGAAATCGAGCACATCAGCGTTTACGTGGAGCAGGAAGGCATCAAGGATTCCTCTATCCTGAAGATTTTCCCCGGCGATACCGCCACCCTCAAGGTGAGCGTGTTCCCGCGCCAGTACAAGAAGGACTTTTCTTTCGAGTGGAAACGCGCCGACAAGACCCTCGGAACCGGCGAAAGCTACGTGATTCCGCCCAAGACCCCGACCAAGAACTTCCCCACGCTCCTCGCGGTATACGACCCGCTGGGTAGCGAAACGACTATTCCTGTCGACGTCGTCGCCAATACGCCTCCGCAAATGGATTCCATCGTATCCCCTGCCGCCGGCGATACCATCTACGGCAACGCAACCATGGCCATCCTTTTCAAGTGGTACGCCTACGACATGGATTTGAACTACGGTGACGCCCTGAACTACACGCTTGTCATCGACAGCACCCGTTACGAGCTCGGCTCCCTGAACGACATCCTGCAATCGGGATTCGCTCCGGGCGAGCACAGCTTCTACGTGAAGGTCACCGATTCCTACGGCGACTGTGATTCCGTCGCCCCGCAAAAGTTCTACATCATCGATTCGCTCGGAAGGTCGCCATGAAGCGTTTCCTGATACTTGCAGCCTTCCTTGCCCTCACCTTCCTCGCCTGTACCAACAGCGACGACGCTCTCTATGACGAATCTAGCAATTCGTCCATATCCATTTCGGCAAAGCTCCTGCTGGAAAAAGATTCCATATCCAGGCAAGGCAAGGCCGACACCGTCCGCCCGGGCGACACGCTCACCTTCATCGCAGATATCGAGCCCTCCAGGTCCATCCGCATACAACGCTACTACTGGACGCTGGACGGCGACAAATGGGCATCCGAATTCAGCTTCCGCAGCAACATCTCCGAGCCGGGCCACCACGAAGTTGTCTTTGTGCTTGTAGACTATTTCGGCGACACCCTCACCGACACCTTGCATGTATGGATCGGCAACCTCCCCATCCTGGACGAAAAGTCGTTCATCCCCCATCCGGGAACACAGCAGATTCCGACCGAATCGGGAATATCCTTCGCCTGGCACGCGTACGACCCCGACTCCATCTACAGCATGCGCTACCGGTTCATACTCAAGGATGCAAGCCAAAAAGACATTCTCGACACGATTATCGACAAAGCGAACCTGGTGTACCAAAAACCACTTGACCCGTTGGCGCAATATTATTGGTCCGTGTTCGCCTTCAACGAAATCGGCATGGCCGCCCCGACAGCCATTTCAAGTTCGTTCTTTACCAAAGGCGCCAAGGGCGAATCCGCCATTGCCGGGAAAATCCAGACATCCGCCTACGGAAACCGAATCTCTTTCGATTCCATCTGCATCTCGCTTGCATTCCTGGATTCAAGCGGAGAGACGATTTCTACGGACACGCTCTCCGGGCGCACGGACGAAGTCCTCCGTTACTCAAAAAAGCCTCTCGCTCCCGGAACATACAAGGTCATCACTTCGCTCCCCCGCCTAACGGACTACATTCCCGACACAATGAGCGCACAGCTATTGCCTTCGGAAGTCTATAAGGCGGAAACAATCTATCTCAACGACATCGTCCCGCCCACCATCCGGGCCATCCCGTCCGGCGATACGCTCGACTTCTTGGACACGCTCCGCTTTTTCGTCAAGGACGGCGGTACCAACCTTTCCTCGAGCGACATCCAAATCAATTTCAACAGCAAGCGCGTTCTCGAAGGGGCCTCTTTCCAAAAAGACACCCTCGCCATCGCGCTAAAGGATTTCTCCGAAACCGTCGCCTACCGCCTGCTGACCATCACGGCAACCGACCTTAGCGGGAACAAGAACAAAAGGACCTTCTACATAAAGCCCGCCCTGAGCTGGTTCGAATGCAATGGCGATACGACCATCTACAGCGACGAAACACTCGAGGTATTCATCCACGACACGAATCCCTACGGCTTTGAACCCGATTCCTTCTATTTCGACATCTTCAAGAACGACAAGCCCGCCGCATTCGAGGCCACAGAAGATTCTCTTTCATTCCCGGTCATCTTCAGCACCTTCCCCAACTCTGTCAACCGGGTCCGTACCGGCATCCGCTACACGAACGGGATAGTCAAATGGAAGGAATGGACCGTCAACCGCATGTTTACGGCAAGGAGTCAAGGTGAATAGAATATTCCGACATATCCTCCTGACCAGTGCGGCCATCCTTGCCGGATGCGGCGACGACGCGCTTTTTGAACAAGAAGACGTTGCCTCCGTCTCCCAGCAGATTTATGTGGTTCCCGAACGATTCACCGGCGAGCCGTACACATTCGGCTACCAGCCGCGTCCTGTATACCTCGATGTCGACGAAGTTGTCAAGTTCTGGGCGACCTACATCGTGAACAACCGCTTTTTGCACACGGATTTTTACGATGACTACATTGCCGAAAAGAGTTGGGATGTTGAAGGCGAGTACTTCAATATCAACTCGTTCCGCTATTCATTCTCGGAACCCGGACACAAGGTTGTCACGCTCAAGTCCGTCGACCATTTCAACGACACCATCGTCGAGAAAATGGACATCTACGTAAATACGCCCATCTCCATAAGCATCAGCTATCCGCAAGACGGCTACAACATGGTGGACCCGCTTTCCGAAGACGGCGTTGAACTCGGCTGGAACGTATCCGGAAAGGACGACTGGGAAACATCGAACTGCGTCATCTACATCTCGTACGACCGCGAGACCGTCTGGAAGAACCCGCAGGCCAAGGGCAATTGCGACGATCACGGAACGCTTCTGGGGCCTCTCGCAAGCGACCTCCCGGGAGATTCTTCCCGCACGCTGTACTGGGGCGTCATCGCCACCAACTCCAGCGGAAAGGACTTCACCGAATCCGACACGACACCCATTTACAGTTTCTCTACCAAGTTCAAGGAAGCCGATTCCGCGAGTCTCGTACTCCCCATCTCGTTTGCCGACCTCTGGAGTTCCGATTCCGTCGAAACGCTCATTACGCTAGTCAGCGCGGCCGGCGATACACTCGCGACCTACCAGACAAGCAAGCACAACGCTCCCGTCACGCTGAAGGCCGTCCCGCAAACGGGACTGCGCATTTACGCGACCGAAAACAAAAAGCGTGAATACAAGGCGGAATCCTTGAGCGTCGACATCCTCGCCGCGACAAAATATATCCTCGACACGATGACCTTCGTCGACAGGACTCCCCCGCTGGTCGAGCCCGCGATGACAACGGTCGATTCCACCAAATACATCGCCTTCCACGCCATCGATAACGGCGCGGGCATCAACATGAACCGGATTCACGTGATTAGCGGTGGCGACACGCTCGCCTCTACCTTCGAGGACAATACCATCTGGTTCAAGCGTCCCCTGTTCTTCGACCGTTGCTTTATCAAGGTATCCGTACAGGACAACGCGAAGAACTCCTCGCCCGACGTATTCTGGAAACTGGAACAGAGCGGCACGAACATTTCCATTTCGGGCCCCTACAGCGACGACGGAGGGTTCTAGCATGCGCAACCTGCTTCTCTTTGTCTGCATCGCCCTATTGCAAGGGCTGGCCCTGGCCGGAGCGCCGGAGGATTCTTCCGCCGCACGCACTAAGTACCTGCATATTTCCACCAACCCCTCGCACGCGGACGTCTACGTCAACAACACCAAGCCGAACCACTCGAAAACGCCCGACTACAAGTTGCCCGGATTCATCCCCGTACCGGCAGGTGAACCGAACATCATCGTTTCGCTGTTCCGCCCCGAATATGCGGACACGACCATCAACGTAGAGCTTTCGCAAAAGGACACTTCCTTCCTGATTGTCGCCCTGCGCCCCACATACGACGACAAGCTGACCGACAAGCAGTATTCCGAAATCGCGCACCGCAGCCGCCGCAAGGTCGGGCACAGGTTGCTGTTCACCTCCATCGTCCCGTTCATCGCAAGCGGTATAGCCGCCGGTGTGGCCTACTACAACATCGAGCAGGCCAACAGCAAAAAAGACGATATCGACAAGGCAATTTTCCGCGACAGCGAGCAATACCAAGATGCCTACGACAAGTTCAGCGACTATCGCGACAACGCACGACAGGCTAAGAATGTCATGAATTTCGGGCTTATCCTTGGCGGAATCATCTTTACCACAGGCGTAGTACTTTCTTTCTAGGTTGCTTATGAAAAAGGTTATCGCAGCATTAGCAGTTTCCCTTGCGGCATTCGCCTTCTCCCAGGAGCAAGGCGTCTCCGTCGACGTGGAACTCCTTTCGGGGACAAAGCAGCACGCCCAGCTTCTCGGTATCGCGAACGATACCGTACAACTCGGGGGATACATCCAGAACAAGTTTACCGTCCTGCGGATTCCCAAGGAAAAATTCAAGAGCATCACGGACTCTCTGGGCAACGACATGCTGAACGCGCCGGCCAATGCGCCGGCCGATTCCAGCGCCATGGCCGCAAGTGCCACGGACTCTACAGGCGCCGCTATCGATTCCGTCGCAAGCGCAACGGACTCTACGGCTATAGACAGCAACGCTGCAGCCGTCCCCGAACAGCCTGCAGCACTTGTCTCCTTTGACACGGGCGACAGCGCCGACGGACTCGCCGCGCAAATGACGGCCCTCACGGCAAGGCTGCTCCTTGAAGGCGACGAGCAGGTACGCGTCTACAAGCGCCAGGAATTTGCCGAATGCACCGACGACATTTGCATCCGGAACACGCTTTCTTTCCGCGGCGTAAAAACCATGTACCTGGGCAAGGTTTCTGACGGAGCTAGCGCCGACAGCATCACGTTCGAGCTGACCCGCGCCGTATTCGAGGACAGCCTTCCCGAAATGCACAAGGCGCAGATGTCGCTGTCACGCAAATCCGCCATGAGCGACGCCCTCAAAGACGGCAAGCTGCAAAAGCTAATCCTCACGGCCAAGGGAATTCCGCCAAAAGAAGCCAAGCCTCTCCTGAGTCACATCTACGTGGACTCCGACCCCGAAGGCGCTACCGTCTCGCGTCCCGAGAAAAACGCTATCTGCAAGACTCCCTGCACCTTCGCCATCACCGACACGGGCAAGGTCGAAGTCAATGCATACTGGAACGTTGAATCCCAGCTGTGGGGCGCCCAGGCCATCGTACGTCCCATTCCGGGCGACACGGCGAAAGTCTCCCTCCGCCTCAAGCCGGTTTCGCCAGAAATCCACATCATCACGAATCCCGCCGATGTCGAGATTTTCCCCGGTACGGAGCCCATCAACAAGAAGAGCGAATCCATCGGCAAGACACCGACCAAGTTCATCCTCAGCGAGCCCGGCATGGCTAGCGTCACGCTGCGCCGCATCGGCTACAGGGACACCGTCGTCTCGTTCTACGCCGCGCCCGTCAACGACTTGTTCATCAAGGTGGACATGGAACAGCTGAACGACTACAACGAAATCGCGAAGCAGGAACAGTGGCAATACGACAGGAAGAAGACCAAGATCGGGCATGCCATCATGGCCGGCTCCATCGCTCCCATCCTCATGAGCGCGCTGTTCATATACCTAGCCAACTGCGACTACGACGAGGCCAGCGACATCAAGGACGAACTCAAGATGCCCGGTTCCGTAGACGGGGCGAACTTCCAGAAAAAAGTCAAGAAGAACAAGGATCTCGTGGATTCCGGCGACAAGAAGATGATTATCGGCGCCTCCCTTGCCGGGGCGGGGGTTCTTTTGTTCGGATTTGGTTTCTTTTTGAGCTTCTAAACCCGTTTTTTATCGAAAACAGGCCTTTTTTCACCCACCACCCTGCCCTTTTTTGTAAAGAAAAACTAAATTTTGGATGATGCGTAGACTTATAATTTCTTTTTTGATTCTCTGTGTAGCCTCCATGGCCGCCGACTTCGAGCGTTCCAACTGGCGAATGCAACTGTATTTGCAGGCCGAACCTGCAATCCTCGTATTTGAAGACTCCGACCCCCAGTTCCTTGTAAAGAAGGACATCGAAAAAGAAGTTTTCTCCGTTCCCCTTTCTTTCGGCTTCCTGTGGAGCCCGCTGATTACGCCTGCCTGGAAGGCTGACATCCCCCTGACCTTCTGGTTGGGTGTCGAAGTCAACTCCTTCATGCTGAACTTCAACTCCGAAAGCTTCGGTGAAATCCTCTCCGACGACGACTACAAGTTCGACGGGATGAACGGCGACAAGCAGAAAGCCAGCGGCCAGAGCCTGAGTTTCCGTTCTTACGCCCCGTCCGTGCTCGGCGGCTTGACCTTCAATATCGGCGGGGACTTCGACCTCCGCGTGCTGGGCGGCTACGGCTTCCAGTTCTTCACGTTCACGAACGACAACAACGGTTCGCAGCGCGACGTTTCTACTTACAGCCCCACGGCTTTCGTGTCGGGCGCCCTTGAATACCGCATCACCGAAGCCTTCCAGGACGTGGACCTCAAGGTCGGCATCAACGTCCGCAGGGACTTCCTGCCTTACGAAGACATCAAGGCATCCAACAAGTCCAAGGTCGCCAACGACGAATTCCCGCCAGCATACTCCGGAATCGAATTCGACAAGATTTCCTACAAGTGGCCCGTCCGCGTCGGTATCGAGTTCAGCCTCGACTTCGGGCGTGAAAGCCGCCGCGACCGCCGCATGCGCTACAAACTCCACGACCGCGACGACGTGCTCCGCAAGAACAGCGAAGTCAAGGACACGCTCAGCGACTGGGACTGCATGGCCATCGAACGCGACTACCGCTTCTTCCTCGACGAAGACGGCAACCTACCCGACATGACCGGCGCCTACACAAGGACCCAGTTCAACGACGTTCTCGAAAGCTTCCTCGCCTTCTGCCACCCGGCAGACCTCGCCACGAAGGAACAGCTCTACTCCACGCTCGACAGCGGCAAGGTGCAGTTGAAGGAATACCAGGTGCGCCAGGAAGATTCCCGCTTCGACCAGGTCATGGCGTCTAACGATCCGGAAATGCTGGAAATGTACCTCGAGTACTATCCCGACTCCCCGCGTCGCGGCGAAGTCGAAGCCAAGCTCAAGAACCTGAGCGAATACCACAAGTTCCGCGAAATCCAGGCACAGAACACCTTCAAGGCCTACCTGACCTACTTGAACGACAATCCCGACGGTGCGTTCCGCGACGAAGCTGAAGCGGGCATCTTCGAACTCGTGAAGGAAGGCAACCGCCTGAAGGACTACGAGATTTACCTGAAGCGCTTCCCCAACGGCAAGTACGTCGAAGAAGCCAAGGCCGCCCTCAAGGCAGCCAACAACGAAGCACCTTCCGCCATCGAATACCAGGCTCCGGAATACACCGAACCGGAACCCCAGGTAGAAGAAGAGGAAGAGGCCCCTGCCAAGAAGAAGGGCAAGGCTTCGAAGAAGGGCAAGAAGGCTCCTGCCAAGAAAAAGGCCAAAGGCAAGAAGAGATAAGGGCTACGGCCATATCCCATGAAGTTTTCGCGATTCATTATTCCCGTCCTTATCCTCGCCGGGGCCGCATTTGCCGGTGAACCGGAGGGTAAGGTCAGCGTATACACGCAGATTATCGACTGGTACAACGCGAACCTCAACTACTGGACCATCGCACTGTTGATGGCAGTCGAGAGTTCGTTCATCCCGTTCCCCTCCGAACTCGTCATCCCGCCGGCGGCGTACCAGGCCATGCAGCCCGGTTCGAACTTGAGCATCGTCCTCATCGTCTGTGCAGGCAGTGCAGGCGCGCTCGCAGGCGCATTCGTCAACTACTACCTCGCCCGCTTCTTGGGTAGGCCGATTATATACAAATTCGCAGACAGCCGCCTGGGTCACTTTTTGCTACTCGATGTCACTAAGGTACAAAAGGCCGAAGACTACTTCCGCGAACACGGCGCCGTGTCTACCTTCGTAGGCAGGCTCATCACGGTCATCCGCCAGCTGATTTCCATCCCGGCCGGACTTTCCAAGATGAAAATCCTTCCGTTTACTTTGTACACATTCCTCGGAGCAACCATCTGGAACTGCGTGCTCGCGGTTCTCGGTTACCTGGCCCACGGCCAGAAAGACCTCATCGAGAAGTACAACTCGGAACTGGCCATCGCGCTACTCGCCGCGGGCGTGCTCTTCATCGGTTACATGGTGTGGAACGCGGTTAAGCCCCGCAAGAAAAACTAAAAGTCGCAGTTCTTTACGCAACGGTTGGTCTGGAATTCCGCTTCCAGCACTTTCACGCCTTTCTGGTAGCGTCGGTAGGCGCCGTGACGCAGCCCATGCACAAAAGTCATCTCTTCCTTTAGCGCACCGAGGTCGTCGTACACTTGGGCCTTGCCGTGAATCTGGCCGTTCTCGTAAGGCAAGCGACGGCGTATCAGGCCACGTTCGTCCCACTCCTCGCTGTTGCCGTTCAAGACACCGTTCTTGTAGACTTCGCGGGACTTCTTCTTGCCGTCTTCGTAGTAGTCGGTACTGATACCTTCTTCAATGCCGTCCTTGTACCCGACCGTCTGCCAGAGCTTGCCGTTCACGTAGTAGCTGCGGAACACGCCATCCAGCTTCCCCGCCTTGTAGGGAGCCTCGATGGCGAGCTTGCCGTTCGGGTGGTAGCTGAGAGACGCGCCTTCACGTATGTCGGTCCCCTTCTGGACCGTGTAGACGCGCGAAAGCGTGCTGTCCGGGTAAAATTCCTTTATCGTATCGAGCGCGACCGCGGGCGATTTCTGTGCCAGCGCAATCGAGCAGAACCCGCATAGACAAATACTCAACGAAAAAAACGTTTTCATCAAAATCAAATGTAGCTTTATCGCCAAAGATTATGTATTTTGTGGGGCGTAATGCGTATTACTTTTTTAAATCCGCCCTTCCATCCGATGTTCAGTCGCGAGTCGCGCAGTCCGTGCGTGACCAAGTCCTCTACCCTTTATTGGCCCATGTTTTTGAGCTACGCTGCCGGTACGGTCGAAGCCGACGGTAACGATATCCAGCTCATCGATAGCCCCGCCATGGAGCTCGACCTCCCGAAGACATTGGAAGGCATCAAGAAGTTTGACCCCGCTCTTGTTGTTTGCAGCACGAGCACCCCGAGCATTTTGAACGACCTCAAGGTTGTGCACGCCATCAAGGAAGCACTCCCGAACACGAAGGTCGCCATCATGGGCACGCACGCGACCGCCGAGCCGCTAGAATCCATGGAGATGGAACCCTCCCTCGATTTCGTCATTATCGGCGAGGCGGACTACACCGCGAGGAACCTCGTGCATTACATGCGCGGCGACATCAAGGAAGTTTCCAGCATCGCAGGCCTCGCCTTCCGCAAGGCAGACGGCACCACGGACTTCCAACCCGAAGGCCCCAAGATCGAGAACCTCGACGAACTCCCGTGGGTATCGAAGGTGTACCGCAAGCACCTGTACAGTTGCTACAAGAAGTACTTTTACGGCGCGAACCTCAACCCGCTAATCGTGATCCTCTCGGGCCGCGGTTGCCCGAACCGCTGCAGCTACTGCGTGATTCCGCAAACGCTCAACGGCCACAAGTTCCGCCGCCGCAGCCCCAAGGACGTGGTGGACGAACTGCAGTATATCAAGGACAACTTCGAGGACTTGGGTGAAGTCTTCTTCGAAGACGACACGTTCACCGCAAGCCACGAACACGTGCGCGAAATTTGCAACCTGATTCTGGAACGCGGTCTCAAGATTACGTGGAGCTGCAACGCCCGCGCCGACGTTCCGCTCGACCTGCTCAAGCTCATGAAGAAGGCCGGTGGCCGCGAGATGTGCGTTGGTTTCGAAAGCGCAAGCCCCGTGGTGCTCGAGAACATCCACAAGGGCGTGAAGAACACCGACAAGGCCATCGAGTTCACGAAGAACGCCCGCAAGGCAGGGCTCCTGGTGCACGGCTGCTTCATGGTCGGTAACCCGGGCGACACGCCGGAAACGCTCCGCATGACGCTCGACTACGCCAAGAAGTTGAACCCGAACACCGCGCAGTTCTACCCCATCATGGCGTACCCCGGTACCGAAGCCTACAAGGAAGCCCTCGAAAGCGGTGCGTTACAGACAAAGGATTACAACCAGTGGCTCGACAAGGACGGGTTCCACCGCACCACAATCCAGCGCGGCGAACTCACCAGCCAGGCTCTCGTAGACTTCTGCGACAAGGCCCGCCGCGAGTTCTACCTGCGTCCGAGCTACATTTTGCGTCAGGGAATCATGGCCATCAAGAACCCGCGCGAACGCTACCGCGTATTCCGTGGATTCGGGACGCTCGTGAAGCACTTGTTCCGCAAGCACGGGCAGTTGGCGCCTGTCGCGAGACAAGCCCCGACAATCAAGGAATAGCCTAGAACGTAACAAACAAGTTCAATCCGGCTCCAGAAGAGGCGACATTGAACGTAGGAACTAAGAAGAAACGGGATGCGACGCCCGTTTTTTCGTATTTACCCTTATACAGGTCATAGGCGCGTTCATTTTCCATCCTTCTCCGTTTATGCCCCAAATCCCTATGGATGGCATATATATTATAGACGAAAAGGGATCCCCCGCTAGCGATGAGCGGCACTCCTACGGCCAATATAAGGGCGTTGCCTATGCCGTCGAACGGGTCGTCTGAATTATTTTCCATAGTCGAGAGCACAATCCCACCCAATGCGGCCAAACCGCCACCGATAATTATCCCGACGACATTCTCGCCAATACTTTCCTCGGATAATTCGGTTGCAATCCTGTCCTTATAATAAGTGTCGTAGGAATGCGAGGGGTCAAGAGCCAACTGCTCGGCCACGAGGGAATCCATGGCAAATCCGGCAAAAGCCGTACCCGCTTCTATCACTTCCGGAGACACTTTGCGTTTCTGCTTATAAAGCTCGTATATGTTTTCGTACTCGAATCGTTTTCGTGCGTGTTCCAAGCTTTCCCGGAAGCCCATAATATTGGAAACAAGTAGGTACGAACCCACGGCGGCACTCGGTATACCCGGTATTACAAAGCCATCACCGGCCACAACAAACAAGACACCTACCGCCGTCAGCGTAGCGCCCACGGCCGTTCCGAGAATATTGCCGCCTATGCCCTGCAGGGAACGTTCCGTTTCAATGAGTTCCTGGTAATAAGCGTCGTATGCATGCGCCGTATCTAGCGCAAGCCTTTCCGCTATACGCACATCTACTTGCGAAAGGCACGGAATAACCGCCATCAATAAAATCACGAATACATTCTTTATCATTGTTATAACCAAATTCTACGTCAGGAATATACCTTATTTTGTTTCAAAAAAATAGCCCGCATAAAAAAATGCGGACTATCTTTTCAATTACGATTCAGCGATTACTTCGCGGCGGCCTTCGGGGCTGCGGCAAAAGCCTTGCCGAGCTTTTCGAGGGCTTCGGCGACTTCGGCTTCGCTCACGTTCAGCGGCGGGAGCATACGCAGCACATTGCCCTTGGCACTAAGCACCATGAGATGCTCGGCCCGGGCGGCGGCGATGATGTTGTTCACCGGCATCTCTTCGTCAAGCGCGACACCGAGAATCAAGCCTTCACCGCGGATTTCCTTGGCGAAGCTGTACTTCTCGACGAGAGCGTTCAGGCCGGCCTTCAGCTGGGCGGAACGTTCAGCCACATTCTTGAGCTGCCCCGGAATCTGCTTCACGACAGCGAGACCAGCAGCGCATGCAATCGGGTTTCCGCCGAATGTGGTACCGTGGTCACCGGCCTTGAGCTGGTCGGCAATCTTCTGGCGCAGGAGAACCGCACCGAGCGGGAGACCGCCACCGATGCCCTTCGCCAAAGAAACGAGGTCCGGATTCAAGCCGTACTTTTCAAAACCGCAGAAGGTTCCGAGCCTGCCCACACCCGCCTGCACTTCGTCGACGATGACGAGGCAGCCGAATTCCTTCTGCAAGCCGTTGATGGTCTCGACCATTTCCTTGGAAAGCGTCATCACGCCGCCTTCGGCCGCGAGGCTTTCGAGCATGATAGCGCAAGTGTCCTTGTTGACTTCGGCCTTAAGGGCTGCGCAGTCATTCCAAGTCACGTGAACGAAGTCGCCCGGCATGGAGCCGAAGCCTTCCCTGATAGCCGGCTGGCCTGTCGCAGAAAGCGCGGCGTATGTCCTGCCGTGGAAGCTGTTCACGAAGGTAATGATTTTCTGCCGGTTCTTTTCGCCCTTCCGGTCGAAGTACTTACGTGCAAACTTGATTGCACCTTCATTAGCTTCGGTACCCGAGTTGCAGAAGAAGGCCTTGTCGAACTTGGTGATTTCCAACAGGGCCTTGCCCAGTTCGATCTGCGGGTAGTTCGGGTAGAGGTTGCTGATGTGGTTGAAGTGGTTCATCTGTTCCACCACAGCATCCTTGATAGCCTGGTTCTGGTGACCGAGCGCGTTCACGGCAATGCCCGCCACAAAATCCAGGTACTTGTTGCCCTGGTCGTCGTAAAGGTAAGAGCCTTCGCCCTTCACGAAGTTGATGTCTGCCTTGCCGTAGAGCGGCGCGATAATTTGTTTGTCCTGTTCCAACAGGTTAGCGCAAGATTGTGCCATAGTTTAAATCTCCATTAATTTGTTTACCAAAGTGTTCCGCGTCCTTCCAACCCACGATGTGGATACTCTTGAGTCCTCGTCGGATCGACTTGAAACTCTCGCGGACTTTGGGAATCATACCGCCGGAGATGACGCCAGCTTCAATCAGCTTTTCGGCGTCCGCCTCGCTCAGTTCGGGAATCACGTTCTTATTTTCGTCCATCACGCCCGGCACGTCGCTCACCAGCACGAACTGGTCGGCTTCGAGCGCCACAGCCAGTTCAGAAGCGGCGGTGTCGGCGTTCACGTTCCAGCTCACACCGTTACCGTTAGCGTCGGGACCAATCGAAATCGGGCTCACCACGGGAACAAACCCCGCACCCCAGAGCGCGGTCACAATGCCCGGGTTCACCTTCTTGATTTCACCCACCAGGCCAAGATCCACCTTGCCCTGCTTTTTTTCGACCTGGAACAGGTTCGCGTCTACGCCCGAAATACCAACGGCGCCACAGCCGTTGTTCAAGAGCATGCGCACAAGCTTCTTGTTCACGTGGCCAGAGAGGGTCATCTCGACCATCTTCATAATGCCGGGAGTCGTCACTCGCAGGCCATCAATGAATGTCGGTTGTTCCTTGAGCAAGGCGATATTCTCGTTAATATCCTTGCCACCGCCGTGAACCACGGCCACCTGACAGCCACTACCGGGAAGTGTAGAGACTGCCGACACAAAATCAGCGAGCTTGGCTTCGTCGATTGCCAGGCTGCCACCAATTTTTACAACCACTTTTTTCATCTTTTGCGATGTCCTCTCGGGGGGTTATCGTGTGACGTTAAATTTACGCCCACAAATTTAGAAAAACTACTTTCGCAGGCAATGTTTTTATTATATTATAGCCATAATTCAACCATACAAAAGAGGTAATTATATGGCAATCACGAAAGTTTGGCTGGACGAATCCAGCGACGAATGCGTTTCTTGCGGCGCCTGCGAAGCTACTTGCGACGCAGTGTTCAGCGTTCCGGAAAAGATGCAGGTGAAGGAAGGCGTTGATTTCTCCGCTTACGAAAGCGAAATCAAGGACGCTGCCGACAGCTGCCCGGCCGGCGTTATCAAGTACGAGTAATGCGTAAGGCGAGTGTCGCAAGAACGAACTCGTTCGTTCTTATGACCGAGCCGAAGCATTTTACTCATAAAAAATTAAGCCCCGTCATTGACGGGGCCGTTTTTATTACACAAGGAGAATCTTATTTCTTGGGGAAATGTTGGCTGACGTGCCCCGCCCTATACATTTCGTACTGGGCCCTGATCCATTCCTCGCCGCGCGCAACCGATTCCAGGCGGAACTCGTCGAGAACCCCGTTCCAGGTATCGGTCGGAAGTTCGGAACCGCCAACACGGAACGGCACCGGCGTCACGACATCCTTGGGAACGAACGGGGCACCCACATTGGCGCTTACCAGCTGTGCATTCACATAGAAATAGAGCAAGCCACCCTTGTACACGAGAGTCAGGAAGGTCCATTCGTTCGTCGGCAGCATTCCGCCGAATTCCGTATCCGCCTTGGCAAGCCAAGCATACCCGGTATTCAAATCAAGTCCATTGCTCACCGCGGTTATCGCTCTCAAAGTCCAATCGTACTGCACCTGGAACCTGGATGTGGAATCACTCCAGTAGGAGCGCTGCGACACGAGTATCTGGAACGTTCCCGTCTGGTAGGGAACATTCTGATAGGCGCCATACGGGCCCTGGTAGGCGCCCGGATAGTTTCCGCCCTGGAAGGGCACCTGGCTGCTATCGCCCGGATAACCGCCACCCTGGAATCCCATATTCTGCACTTCGCGGAATCCGTTCCACTTGGTCCAAACCGCAAGAGTAAAGTCGCCTGCGCACGGGTCGATATAGCCGAGGTCGATGAACTGGCCATCGGAAAGCAATATGCCCTGGCCCGAAATGCCCTCCACATAATTCACGTTGCTTGCAACGCTCATGTCGTTGTTGTACACGAGGGCGTCGCCGTCCATGTGGAGTTCCACCTGGATGGCAAGATTCTCGGCCGTGTCGATAGGCGTTTCCGGTTCAGGTTTCGTCGTATCCGGTTTCGGTTCCTCGGGAACAACGAATCCCTCGGGCACATACACGCTAATACCGCCGAACGAACCGTTGTAGTAACGCGGGTCGCTGATGGTAAGCCAGTTCTTGTTGGCGCTCCACATGTCGAGCGGAGGAATCGCGACACCATTGGCCGAGCCCGCCGTAAAGAAGTCGATTCTCGCCTGCGGTTTTTCCTGGTCAACGAACACGAGGGAGATGTCGCCCGGAGGTACGGCCCCGAACGAGAACGCTCCGTTTTCGTCGAGCAGGGCCTTCTCGCCGCTACCGACCACGCGCATGAAGCCGCTGTTCTTGCCCTTCACGCTACTCGTAATCGAAGTCCTCGAGCCAATCGTGATGTCCTGCGAAGAAGATGCCGGATCCAGTTTCGAGAATCCGCACTCGTTATCGTGGGATGCATAGAGCACGAAGGTAGCGCCACTGTCGACCTTGATTTCGAACTTGCCGTTCGCATCGGTCACGGTCACAACAGAATCAAGCGCAGAAACATTGTCCCAGTTGTCGTAGTAGGCGACAACCCTTGCCGACACCACGCCCACGCCGTTCGCGTCCACAACCTGTCCGGTGTAGGCCAGGGAGTTTCCGATATCGGTAACACCACCCGCGACATCGTTCGGGGTAGACGAATCACTGCAGGCCACGAGACCGGCGGAAAGAGCAACAGACACATACAAAGATGTTTTTAAGAAGTTCATTTTTCCGCCTCCTTCTCCATTTTCTTGCTCATGGGGAAAGCAACAAGCATCATCTCGTACACGCGTTCGACTTCCAGGTCGTTGGCCGCACGGGCAATAATCTTCTTGCGGGCCTCTTCCAACACTTCTACTGCATAATCGTAAGACTTCTCGCTCATGGCAAGCGTCGTGAACGCGGCGAAGCGTTCGTTTTTCGGCTTGGACTCAACGGCGCCAATCGCGTGCTGCATGTATTCGCGGCGAATCTGGCGCAAGGCAATCGGAGCCACGCCGGACGCATCCACCATCTGCGAAGTTTCCTCGTAACGGCCGTCTTCCGTTTTGCGGATAAGCCCCCAGGCTTCCAGGTTCTTTACGGCTTCGCGGGCCTCGTCCGTAGTAATCTGCGGATCGATGATGCGGGCCAGCACCGTGTAATCGCCGTTCCAGTTGCTGTTCACGGCAGCCTCGCGGACTACCGGGTAGTACCACTTGGCAAAGTAATCCTGTTCCTTGCTGGTGAGGTGGGTAAATTCAATCTGCTTGCGTATCTGGACAATCTGTTCCCAGGCGTTCTCGCGTTCGTTGACCTGATGCGCCTGGTTGTACTGGACAAGGGCCTCGAAGTAGGCCTTCTGGAGAGGTTCGAACTCCATCGCCTTCGCGATCTTCTCGATAGATTTCGGCGTAAGGTTGAAACGCCCGCGAATCACGTTCAGGCAATAGGACGAACTGCTAAATCCCGCCTTCGCCGCGAAGAATCGGTGCGAAAAGACGGCGCGCATCTTCTTCTGTTCCTCGAAATAATCCTGCAGGAACTTGCGGAAGTCGTCGTAATCAAACAGATGTTCTAGCGCAATACACATGACCCTAAAATAAATAATTTTTACACAGCAGGCAATAGGCCCTTGAAATTTTTACACATCCGGAATGCCCAAAGAGCCTAATTTTTGGCATTTTTTGATAAAAATCACTTTCCGCCAAGATATAAATATGGTCTTTCAAAATCTTTACACAACGGATTTCCACATTTCCGTGCAATAATGGCACAAAATTTCCCCTTTTACAGAAGATTTGCTATTATTTAAGTGGGTTTGTTATTTTGGAGTAGATCTATGAAAAAGATCGTTTTTTTGCTTGTCGCCTTGACTGCGGCAAGTTTCGCGCAGGACCCTAACCTGCATATCTATCTCGCCTACGGGCAATCCAACATGTCTGGGCAAGCGACCGTAACGGACAAGGACCGCGAACAAGATCCGCGTTTCCTGGTTTTGCGGGCGGCCAACCATTCCAACCAGAAGGTAGGAGAATTCTACCCGGCGGCACCACCGATGGGACATAGTCAGTCCAAGGTGGGCATTGTCGACATCTTCGGGCGCACCATGGTCGCGAACCTCCCGGACAGCATCAAGGTCGCCGTGGCAAATATCGCGATTGGCGGACAGAGCATCGACCTGTTCGACAAGGACCGCAACAAGACATACGTTCAAAACGCCAAGAACAAAGGCGACACGTGGTGGATCCAGTACCTGGACGAATACGGCGGAGACCTCTACAAGCGAATTGTCGAGATGGGTAAGATCGCGAAGCAGAAGGGCGTCATCAAGGGATTCTTGTTCCACCAGGGCGAAGCGGACTACCAGATGAACGATTGGCCCAAGCGCGTGAAGAAGGTGTACGACGACCTGATTGCCGAACTGGAACTCGATCCGGAAAAGACGCCGATACTGATTGGCGAACTTGCACCTACGGGCGACCTCGGCTGGCGTAACGACGCCGTGAAGCAGGCGGCCGATTTGATTCCGAACGGGCACTTGATTTCGGCGCAGGGCTGCCCCGCCCTGAAGGAAGCGAGCTACACGCTGCACTTTACGCGCGAAGGCTACGAGACGTTCGGAAGGCGCTATGCCGAGACGATGCTCGAGATTCTCAAGACGCAGGAACCACCTCCGGACACGACCACGCCTGTCGACACCACGGTTACCGATACGACCGTCAACGACACGACCGTGCAAGACACGATTCTTTCCATCGGGAAGTTGCCGGGCGTGAGTGCCGCGGGAAGTTCCGCACCAAAACTGTATTTTGACGCGAAGGAACAGACGCTGTTCATCCGGCTGAACAAAAACGGAGTGGAGCGGCGCTACCGCGTGACTGGCAAACGGCAGTAATAAGGATTAGAAATGAAAGACGCGGGCGCTTGGCGCCCGCGTTTTTTTTGTTTGGAGCTTGTTGCCGCAGTCAAATCTATTTGGCTTTGGCGCTACTTCGTAGCGCTAGGCCCGTAAATTTGCTTATGTCGGCAAGCGAGCTTGCCGCCGCAATCAAATTTACTTGGCCTTTTTCATAATCTGTTTCAGCATCGAGTTGAGCTTGCCGACTTGGACGGGCGCGGCGGGTTTCTTGGGAGCGAAGCCCGGACGTTCCTTACCGGCAATCTTATTCTTGAGGTCGGCGATAGTCGCGTGGCCCTGGATGCCCCCCTGGGGGCGTCCGCCGCGATTGTTATCGCGGCCGCGGCCACCGAAGTTACCGCGGTTGCCACCGACACGCTGGCCGCGCGGGCCACTCGCGCCTGCACCTGCCACACCGTCGGTAGATTCCTGCTTCATGGAGAGGCTGATTCTCTTCTGGTTCGCGTCAACCGCAACCACACGTACCTTCACCACGTCACCCACGGTCAGCACGTCCTTCGCATCGGTCACGTACTTGTCGCTGATTTCGGAAATGTGCACGAGGCCGTCCTGGTGAACGCCGATGTCCACGAACGCACCGAAGTTCGCGACGTTCGTAACAACGCCTTCCATCCAGCTGCCCGTAACAAGATCGTTGATGGTCTTGATGCGGTCGTCGAATTTCGCATAACGGAATTCCTTACGCGGGTCGCGGCTCGGCTTCTGGAGTTCCTTCATGATGTCTTCCAAGGTGGCCTTACCCACTTCGTCGGAGAGGAACTCGTCGAGCTTGATGGCCTTCACGGCTTCGGCATTGCCGACCATGTCCTTCACCGGAACGCCGACCTTTTCGGCCATCTGTTCCACGAGGGCGTAATTTTCGGGGTGAACGGCGGAATCATCGAGCGGGTTTTCAGCACCCGGGATGCGCATGAAGCCCGCGGCCTGTTCAAAGGCCTTCGGGCCAAAGCCCTTCACCTTCTTCAAGTCTTCACGGCTTGCAAAGGCGCCATTGTCTTCGCGGTACTTCACAATCGCTTCGGAGAGCGTGTTGCTGAGGCCCGCCACATGGGCAAGAAGCGGAGCGGAAGCGCTGTTCACGTCGACACCGACCATGTTCACGCAGCTTTCCACGACTTCGTCGAGGCGCTTCTTGAGTTCGCGCTGGTTCACGTCGTGCTGGTACTGGCCAACACCGATGGACTGCGGGTCCACCTTCACGAGTTCGGCCAGCGGATCCTGCAGGCGGCGACCGATGGAAATGGCGCCACGCGTGGTCACGTCTTCCTTCGGGAATTCCTGGATGGCAATCATGCTTGCGCTGTACACGGAAGCACCGGCTTCGCTCACAATAACGCGCGGCGGCACCTTGCCCTTGAACTTGAGAGCCATCTCGCCACAGAAGGCGTCGGTCTCGCGGCTAGCGGTACCGTTACCGATAGCGATCAAATCAATCTTGTACTTGTCGATAAGCTGCATCAGGTACACAGCCGCGCCCGCCTTGTCGTTGTGCGGTTCGTGCGGCTTGATAATACCGTGATCCAAAAACTTGCCGTTCTCGTCGAGCACGGCCACCTTGCAACCCGTACGGAAGCCCGGGTCGAGCGCGAGCACGGCCTTGTGGCCGGCAGGGGCGGCAAGCAGAACGTCCTGGAGGTTCTTGCTGAACACCTTGAAAGCTTCTTCTTCGGCAGCGTCCTTCAACAACAGACGCACTTCGCTTTCCATGCTCGGCTGCAGCAAGCGGTCCCAGGCATCCTGGCACATTTCTTCGAGGTAGGGCTTCCAGACGGTATCGCCCTTGACAATCTGGGTCTTGAGGTAACCCACCAATTCTTCGGTCGGCACTTCGATAGAGAGGCGCAGCACCTTCTCCTTCTCGCCGCGACGGAGAGCGAGCATGCGGTGGCTCGGAATCTTGCCGACCGGTTCGCTGAAGTCGTAGTAGTCCTTGAACTTGGTTTCCTGCTTTTCGAAATCCTTCTTGACCTTGGAGACCATGACGCCTTTCTTTTCGACCTGGGCGCGCAGGTACTGGCGGAATTCGGTATTGTCGGCCACTTCTTCGGCCAGAATGTCGGCGGCACCCTTGAGCGCAGCCTTCGGGTCGGCAAGGCCCTTTTCCTCGGAGAGGTAGATACGGGCAATTTCTTCGGCAGTATTGGACGTCGGTTCCTGCGCCCACATCAGGCGGGCCAGCGGTTCAAGACCGAGTTCCTTCGCAATCGTTGCGCGGGTGCGCTTCTTGGGCTTGTACGGGGCGTAAATATCTTCGAGGAGGGTCTTGTCCTTACAGGCTTCGATCTGGGCCTTGAGTTCGGGCGTAAGCTTGCCCTGTTCCTCGATGCTCTTGAGGACCGTTTCCTTGCGGTCCGTAAGTTCTTGCAGGTAGTCGCGACGGTGGCTAATATCGCGGAGTTCAATTTCGTTGAGCGTACCCGTCTGGTCCTTGCGGTAGCGGGCAATGAAGGGGACCGTACCCCCCTGGTCCATGAGCTCGAGCGCCTTGGCAACGCGCCATACTTCAAGATTCAGTTCTTCGGCGATAACTGCAGAAAAATCCATGTGATAATCCTACTTGTAGATTTTTAGGGTCATGAATGCCCTGGGTTACACTGCCGCACGGCTTTTGCCGCGCGCACCTCCATCCGGAGGTTCAAGGAATATAGCAAAAGAATATGTCATTTTTATGACACACCCCTATCGTATGCTATTTTTTCCCATCAAAGACAAACAACCATCAACCAGTTTTCGTTTCAAAATTTTCCGTAAAGCGAAGGCTCCAAGCTCAGAAAACGCCGATGGGTAAACCCGTACCATAAGCGGGGATTCTCGGCAATGCGTTCCTCGAGCCACGCATTGTACGAGTCCATCACGGACGATGTCGGAATCTCAACGGCATGCAAAACCTTCCGCGAAGGCTCCGGCTCGTCCATCCAGCATACATAAACAGGTGTCGCGGGGCGGAACTTGAGCAAGAATCCCGGCAGAGGATTGTTCCGGACAGGCTTTCCCATGAACTTCCCGTCAACAGCGCTCGGGATTCGGCTGTCCTGGTCGGCAAGCAGGCAGAACAGGCTCCCCGAATCAAGCAGTCGCAAAAACTCGCGGGGGCTGCGCGCGTCTACGGAATAGCGGTAGCCGTCCACCGCACGGATACGCCCCTCCAGAATCCGGTTGAGCCACGCCGGCCTTACCGGAATGTAGCTCGCCTTGAGCGGGATTCCCAGGCAACAGAGCCAGGGGCCAATAGCCTCGTAGTTCCCGTAATGCGCCGTCAAAAAGATTCCGCCCTTGCGCATCTTTTCGAGCACGGCACCCGACCCTTCCGCAATCTCGAAAACCCAGCCGTCAACGCGGCACGGGTACGACGGAAGCACGGCGGGCAATTTCTTGAACGTACCGAAACGGAAAATCAGTTCGCCCGCATGGCGTACAAGGTTGTGCAGGTTGTCCCGGTATATGGCCCTGGCACTTGCCGCATCGGTAGCGACCCCGACATAACGCAGGTTCGCATACACCGTCGCGCGTTTCCAACCGGACAGGCGGAACGCGGCATAGGCGACACGGGCGAAAAATGCGGCACAAATTCTGTTGAAAACAACCATTACGGCCTCAATATACTTTTTTTTGTTGCTATTATATATAGTATGAGTGAAAACTGCCTTTTCTGCAAAATCATCAAGGGAGAAATCCCTTCCAAGAAAATCTACGAAGACGACGACGTCTTCGCCTTCTACGACATCGCCCCGCAGGCACCGGTACACTTCCTGGTGGTACCCAAGCGCCATATCGCAACCATCATGGACATGAAGCCCGAAGATTGCGAGCTCGTGGGCAAGATGCTCTACCGCGCACAGCTTATCGCGAAGGACCTCGGCCTCGAAGAGGGCGGCGCCCGTTTCGTGTTCAACTGCAAGGCCGATGCCGGCCAGACCGTGTTCCACATCCACCTGCACGTCGTTGGCGGGCAGCAGATGGGCTGGCCCCCGTTCCCGAAAGACTAGACGAGAGAACGGGCTTCGCCCTACAGACGAGAGACGAAAGATATGTCGTCTCTAGCCTAATAAAGCCTAATCTCTCTCGTCTCTCCTCTCTCGTCTATGATCAAGTCCCGTGCCATAGTCCTGCACCGCTACGCCTACAGCGACTCCAGCTGGATAGTGAAGGCCCTCACGGAGGAATCCGGGATTGTCTCCTTCATCGTAAAGGGCGGCAAGCGGAAGGAATCGCCTTTCAAGGGTGCGCTCGACCCGCTCGCCCTTAGCGAAGTCGTGTTCCGCGAGAACCCGAATGCGGAGCTTCAGTACATCAAGGAAGCGACGCTTATCGACTGGCGCAAGAACATGCGCGAAGACCTGCTCGCCCTCGCGAAGGCGCAGGTGATGGCCGAGATGGTACTGCGCTACGCCCCGCAAGGGATTCCCCTCCAGGCCGAATTCGCCCTGCTCGAGCAGGCGATGGGCGAGCTGGAACGTTTTTGCGGCAAGCCGGAATCGTCTTCCGTATTCGCGAGATGGCTCCTGAAGACATGCGACGCGTGGGGATACACGCTCGATCTCTCGACATGCAGCCGCTGCGACAAGGCACTCGACGCTCCGCCGGCCGATTTCATCCCCGAAACGGGAACCATCGTATGCAAGGAATGCGTCGGCGAAAACGCTCCACGCATCCGCCAAGAGACATCTGAGGGAATTTGGAATCTGTTGAAGGGCAACGAGATAGCTCACCCGCAATACCTGGAGAACGCGTTGCTCACCTACCTGCGACAACACATCGGTTTCCACAAGGAAATCAAGTCGCTCTCGTTCCTAAACGAGACTCGAAAAATATACGGATGCTAAAAAAGTCCAAATTTTCTACCTTTACACTATATAATATATAGAGGTTTTTCAATGCTCTCTCCAAGCGATATCGTTGCAAAGAAACAGAAAGGTGAAAAAGTTTCCATGATCACCGCCTACGACTATGCGTTCGCGCGCATGGCCGAAGAAGCCGGGGTGGACCAGATTCTCGTTGGCGACAGCCTCGCGAACACCATGCTCGGCTACAAAAGCACCCGTGAAATCGGCATGACCGAAATGCTCATCTTCGCCTCTGCCGTTTGTCGTGGCGCCCCGAACACCCACGTGATTGGCGACATGCCCTACCTGAGCGACAAGGATCCGCAAACCGCCTACGACAACGCCCGCCGCTTTATGGACGTGGGTTGCGCAAGCATCAAGCTCGAAGGCACGCCCGAAGGCGTAATCGAGTTCCTGCGCAGCAAGGACATTCCCGTTTGCGCCCACCACGGCCTGCTGCCGCAAACAGCCGAGAACTTCAAGCAAAAGGGCCGCACTGCCGAAGAGGCGGCCGCCATCGAGGCCGCAGCCAAGTTTACCGATGACTTGGGATGCTTCGAAATGGTGCTCGAACACATCCCCGAAGAACTCGGAAAGAAGATTACCGACAGTGTGAAGGCAGTCACAATCGGAATCGGCGGCGGAAAATTTACAAACGGACACGTGCTCGTGATGCACGACGCTCTCGGCATGCATCCGGGAAAAATTCCTCCCTTCGCAACCAAATTTGTCGACATGTATTCGCTTGGCGTCGAAGGATTCAAGAAGTACGTCGACAGCGTGAACGCCGAAGTTTAATATATTGAGCATCATTAAGTTATAGAACAAACTTTTCCGGCGCTTCGCCGGATTTTTTTTGTCGTCGGCAAGGCATTTTTGCCTCCTCCGGCATCAATTTTACATACAAATTAACGACATGTTTTCGAGGGAGAAAAAAAGTCAAAAAATTTCGCTGTCAAGACCTTTTGAAAAAAAAATTGAAAAATTTTAAAAAAGGTGTTGATTTTTTGTGAAAATAAAGTTATTTTAATGTCATCAAAAACAATTAACCCTCAAAAAAGGAAGAAAAACAATGGCTACAACAAAGAAACCCGCTGCTAAGAAACCCGCTGCTGCTAAGAAGCCGGCCGCCAAGAAGCCCGCTGCTAAGAAGCCGGCTGCCAAGAAGCCCGCTGCTAAGAAGCCGGCTGCCAAGAAGCCCGCTGCTAAGAAGCCGGCCGCCAAGAAGCCCGCTGCTAAGAAGCCGGCTGCCAAGAAGCCCGCTGCTAAGAAGCCGGCCGCCAAGAAGCCCGCTGCCAAGAAGCCGGCTGCTAAGAAGCCCGCTGCTAAGAAGCCGGCTGCCAAGAAGTAATTCTTCTTTGAAGCTCTCTTTTGGGAAAGGACCTGCGCAAGCAGGCCCTTTCTTTTTGCACCTGTCAGTAATTGCTATCTTTTTAACATGATTTCAGAAAAAGATTTCGCCGAATCACAGAACATTCCCTACGAAGAACGCATTGTCCGCGTCGAAAAGATGCTCGAAGGCAAGGAAACGCCGCGCGCATTTGAGCTAGGATTGCTACTCGCCCTCAAGATGGGGCAAGAGATCCGCGAGAAAAAACCGCTCGGCAGCGAATCCGGCGACCTTGTCGCCAGCTGGAACGGCAAATATCCTGAATCCGTCATCGAGGAAGCCATCGCGAGCGCGAAGGAATTCCTGATGCACCCGGCAAAGATTGCCGAGAAGATCAAGGCGGGATTCACGAAAAAAGCAGACGAAGAACAAGAAGACAACGGTTCTAGCGAGGCCGAAAATGGATAACAGGCTCCAGGCGACAATCGATATCGGCAGCCACAGCTGCATCATGCTCATCGCCGCATTTGAAGACGCGCCCCCGACGGCCGAACCGCGCCAGATTCTCGTTCCCAAACTCCAGAAGGTGGAAGTCTGCCGCCTGGGCGAAGACATTTATGAATGCGGGCACATTACCGAAGCCCGCATCGCCGAACTCGTGCGCATCATGACCAAGTTCCGCATGGATTTGCACGCCCTCGGTGCCGACCTCAAGGCTGTAGCTATGACCGAGGCCATGCGCAAGGCCGAAAACCAGGAAGAAGTCATCGACGCCGTCGAAAAGGCGCTCTGGTTCCGCCCGCGAATCATCACCGGCGAAGAAGAAGGCAAGCTCACCTACCGTTCCGTACGTGAATGGCACGGCGAGGGCATCGTCACCATCGACATCGGCGGCGGTTCCACCGAGCTCAGCAACGGCGAAACCACGTTTTCTATTCCCGTGGGCGCGCTCAAGATGTTCAAGTCGATGGGCCCGATTCCCGGCCCCGAATACAAGAAGTTCGTGAAGGAAACCTTCAAGGAAGTGAGCTTCAAGGGCATGACCAAGAAGCCCGTCTACCTTATCGGCGGCACGGGCACCGCACTCGCGATGGTCTACCTCGACAAGCCGCAGTTCGACTACAAGGCCATCGAAGGTCTCGAGATGAGCATCAACGACCTCGACGCGGTCACCACGCGCATATCGAACCTCTCGAAGGAACTGCGCGCGATGCTTCCCGGCCTCGAGAACGGACGTAGCGACATCATCATCTGCGGACTTTTCTGGCTCAAGTCGCTTTTGGAAAAACTGCGCGTGGAAAGTTTCAAGATAAGCACCGCCGGACTGCGGTTCGGACTGCTCTACCCGCCGGAACCCGAGCCCGAAGCAAAGCCGAAGGCAAAACGCGTCCCGCCCTGGATGAAGAAGAAGGAAGAAGAGAATCCCGCCGTTGAAGGTGAGGAAGGCTCAGACCAGTAATGTCATCCCCGCGAAACAGTAACGTCATCCCCGCGTAGGCGGGGATCTTTTTACAATTCCACGAGAGTCGCGACGAGGCAAGAATCCTTCGTAGCGCCGCTTCCCGCAAAATCGATATCCTGCCCGCGCTTCCAAGCAATGCGGGCTTCTTTATGGACCGACTTGACGGCATCGAGGACATCGCGCGCAAAAAAGTCGAGCGCGAACTCGCTGTAATTGGAACTCACCATGATAAACCCGTGCGGGTTCAATATCTGCGCACATTCCGCAACAAGCGGCATCAGGTGCTCGCGCACATTGAAGTTCAGCCCCTTGAAGCGCGCGAAACTCGGCGGGTCGAGCACGATTCCATCGAACTTGAGGCCCTTCTTTGCGGCCCAGCGCACGTATTCGACAGCGTTCCCGCGGAAAAATTCGCCCGGGCGCAAGTCGAGGCCGTTCAGCGCGTAGTTTTCGCGGCCCTTGTCGAGAATCTTGCCGCTGATGTCGGCGTTCGTGGCGATTGCGGCTCCACCGAGGCGCGCGTGTACCGAGAAACTGCACGTGTAGCTGAAGAGGTTCAGGAAGCGCGGGCCTTCGGACGTCGCGGGCATCGCGCGGAAACGTTCCTCCACCTCGAGGCGCACGTGCCGCATGTCCAGGAACAACCCCGGGTTCACCGTGTCGAGCAGGTCCACATGGAATTTCGCGTTCCCCTCGCGTACCGTACCCGCGGCATCTTCGCGTGACCCGTAGGCAACTTCCATCGGCGCGTTCTCGAGCGACTTGCCCGAGCGCGAGAGGCGTTCCTTCACCACGACGCATACCGGATTGAACGTCTCCACCACCGCATCTACAAGTTCGCGGCGACGCGGCAGCATTTCCAGCCCGAAGTACTGTATCTGATAGCAGTCGCCAAAGCGGTCGAGCGTAAGCCCCGGAAACCCGTCGGCGGCACCGTTCACAATGCGGAAAGCGTCTGTCACATCGAACAGCGACGAACGTTTTTCAAATGCTTTTTCTAGGAGATGACGCATGGTACACGTCACGTCTAAGTTTTGTCCAGCGTCTTGATCTGGTCCACGAACTCACCGACTTCTTTGAACTCGCGGTAGATAGACGCGAAGCGCACGTAGGCGACCGGGTCCAATTTCTTGAGTTCCTGCATCACGAGGTTCCCGATGGTATCGTAGCCCACCTCGGAATTGTCGTTCGCCTGCAGAGCGTTCTCCACGCGTGTCGCCAGTTCTTCGATATCCTCGGTCGAAAGCGGGCGCTTCTTGCAAGAGTTCATGATGCCGCGGATAAGCTTTTCGCGCTGGAACGGCTGTTTTTCGCCACTCCGCTTGATAACCGTCAACGGCTGGAGTTCGATATACTCGCGAGTAGTGAACCTGCGGCCACACGCCAGGCATTCACGCCGTCTGCGTATGGCGGTTCCGCTCACGCGGCTATCGACCACCTTGTCGTTGTCTTGCTTGCAAAAAGGACAAATCATGGCTAGAATATAGGTTATTTCGCCAAAAAAAGCAAACTAATCCTTGATGCAGCGGACGCTGAGCCACGTATCCTTGGGGAATGCGCCCGATTCCACGGATTCCTTCTCGTAATGCATCACGAACATGAGCGCCCTCGCGTCGTTTTTCTCCGTGGCGGTCCAGAAGAAGGCCCCGTTGTTGCTGAAGCTGCGCACGCCGTTCGTGTTGACATGCGAAACGGCCGCAGGCAAGGCAGCAAACCCGTAGTCATCCGTACCGACGACATAGTCCTTCTTGTCCTTGTCCCAATCGCGAGCAGCCTTGAGTTTCGTACCCGCGGTTGCCGAATCGCCCACGGCAGCAACCAGGTCGTTCCAGTCGTCTTCGCCCGGCAGGCGCCAACCGGAAGGGCAAGCCTTCATGGCATCGTCCCAGGTGTAGAGCAGCCCGTACTTCTCGCGGGACTTGCCGTTGTATTCGGGGACAAGGACGCTGGTCGAAGTCTCGTAGTTCAGGTTCTCGGCCATCCATACCTGGCCACCGATATTGACGGTAGCGTAAGTCTGGCCATCGCGCAAATCCTTGACCGTTCCCGCATCGGGATTGTATTCGCTGCCCTTGTCGCCGGAACCGCCACCGCCTACGGACGAGGAGCTGTCGTCACCGCAGGCGGTAAACAAGAACGTCAATGCCAAAATGCAAATCAAAGAAAAACGTTTCATAGTACCCCAAATCATTTATCAGAAATATAGGAAACAAAAAGCCGCTCCCATGCGAGGAGCGGCCCTTCTAATATTTGTCCTTGAAATTAGGCGTTTGCCTTCTTGAAGTCGGCGACGTTCTGGGCAAACTCGGCGAGGTATTCCTTGGCCTTCGCGGCCACGGCCTCGGGCACGTAGCCGAATTCCTTCTCGAGCACGCCAGCCGGAGCGGAAGCGCCGAAGCGTTCCAGACCGCAAGCCTTGCCGAACCCGCCAACCACGCGGTCGAAGAGGACCGGGAGGCCGCTGGAGAGAGCAAACACCGGAGTCCAGGGCACGAGCACCTGGTCGCGGTAAGCTTTTTCCTGCTTGAGGAAGAGAGCCGGGCTGATCATGGAGACCACGCGCACGGCCTTGCCTTCGGCACGGAGGAGTTCGGCGGCCTGGTGTTCCAGGAGCACGTCGGAACCGTTCGCGACGAGAGTGAGGTCCGGGTGGGTGCCAGCGGCGGTATTGTCGCTCACGATGTAGGCGCCCTTGCGGCAAGCCTTCGCGGCTTCGTAGCGCTTGTCGCCGGGGAGCGTGTTCACCACCTGGCGCGTGAGGATGAGAGCCGTCGGGCTGTCGTTGTTTTCGAAAGCCATTTCCCAGGCGGCGAGAGTCTCGAACGCGTCTGCCGGACGGAGCACGAGCATTTCGGCCTTGCCGTTTTCCTTCGTGAGGTCTTCGAGCAGGCGGATCTGCGTCTCGTGTTCAATGGGCTGGTGCGTCGGGCCATCTTCGCCCACGCGGAAGCTATCGTGCGTGAACACGTACTTGACGGGCAAGCCCATGAGGGCGGCCATGCGGATGGCGGGCTTCATGAAGTCGCTGAACACGAAGAACGTGGCACAAATCGGGAACAGGCCCTTCTGCAACGCGATACCGTTCATGATGGCGCCCATCGTGAGTTCCGCGACGCCCACCTGCACGAACGCGCCCTTGAAGTCGTTCGGGCGGAAGATGCCCGTCTTGTTGAGGAACGCCTGCGTATTGTCGGAGTTCGAAAGGTCGGCGGAACTGCAAATGATGTTGTGGAAGTTTTCGGCGAGGTAGCCGAGAACCGTACCGCTCGTGACGCGGGTAGCGACACCTTCCTTGATGGGGAGGTTCGAAAGGTTGAGCACCGGAGCCTTGCCGGAGAGCCATTCATTGAGGGTCGCGGACTTTTCGGGATTCGCCTTGTCCCAAGCGGCCTTGGCCTTCTTCCATTCGGCGACTTCCTTGCGGAGTTCCTCGGCGCGGGCTTCGAAACCGGCCTTCACATCGTCGAACACCTGGAACGGGTCGTCCGGGTTACCGCCGAGGTTCTTGACCGTCGCGGTAGTAGAAGCACCGGCAGCGTTGAGCGGCTGCCCGTGCGTAGAAACTTCGCCTTCGTAGCTCTTGCCGTCTTCGGCAACAGCGCCCTTCGCCATCGTGGTGTGGCCGTACACGAGCGTCGGCTTTTCCTTCTCGGCCCAGGCTTCCTTGAAAGCCTTGCGGAGTTCGGCGATGTTGGAACCGTCGCATTCGATAACGCGGAAACCCCATGCCTTGTACTGGCCGACGAAGTCGTGGCTCATCACGTCTTCGGTCTTGCAGCTCAACTGCACCTGGTTCGCGTCGTAGAAGAAGATGAGGTTTGAGAGCTTGAGGTGACCGGCGATACGGCCCACGCCGTATGCAATTTCTTCTTCGAGGCCACCGTCAGAAACGAGGCAGACGGTCTTGTGCTCGAGGATGGAGCCGAAGCGTTCCACCATGAAGCGTTCGGCGATGGCGGCGCCAAGGGCGATGCCGTGGCCAATACCGAGCGGGCCCGAGGAGTTCTCGATGCCGAGCATCACGTCGAGTTCGGGGTGGCCCGGAGTGCGGCTGCCGAGCTGGCGGAAGTTCTTCACGTCGTCGAGCGTGAGGCGGCCGGTGAGGACGAGCTCGGAGTACAGGAGCGGGCTCATGTGGCCCGGGTCCATGAAGAAGCGGTCGCGGCCCATCCATTCGGCGTCGTCCGGATCGTAGCGCAAGAATTCCGCGAACAACAGCGTGATGGCGTCGGCGGCGCCCATGGCACCACCCGGATGTCCGGACTTCGCCTTCTGCACCATCGCGGCAGAAAGGATTCGAACGTTGTCGGCTGCTTTCGTAACTAAGGAATCTTGCACGGTAAAACCTCTTTAGGGTATTGTTATTTACGCGCCAAATTTAGTTTTTTTTACGCATTCTCTCAAGGTATTTACGCACGGTTAGAGCGCCACAGGATAAAAAATTATATTTTGCATGCTCAAGGAAAACACACCATAGGCTAGCCAAATGAAGCTGAAAGACTCCATCTCTTTGATACTCAAGAATTTACTTCACCCCGCCGGAATCGCCGGGCTCGTTATCGCCCTCGCCATTCCCTTCCTCGTGTACCTCGGCCCCAACGTCGGCCACAAGGAAACCATCCGCCAGCTAGACCTCTACCTCCCCCTCCCGCTGTTCGCCGTCCAGCTTATCGCCGCCATCGTCCTTTTCTGCCTCCTGAACAAGGACTTCCGTGAATGGATCAAGGGCATCCTCCCCGAAAAGGCGTTCAGCATCTGCGCAGTCACCTTCGCCGTGGCCGTAGCCATCTTCGCCGGCACGCAAATCGAGGCACGTCACCGCGTGCAGAGCGACGAGAGCGTGTTCATGTCCGTCGCGCAGAACATGTACTACAACCAGGAAAGCGGGACCTGCAACCAGGGATATTTCGAGAACGGCGGCCTCAACTGCGTCGGCAAATCCAACAGCTTCAAGACCAAGGGCCTCTCGTTCCTCTACTTCCTCGGGATGCCGCTGTTCGGCACCGACCTGCACTGGATTTTCAACGCCGAACTCCTGCTGTTGCCGCTCAGCTTCCTCCTGATGTTCCTCGCGATTGTCGCCTGGACGCGCCAGCCCCTGCTAGCCTTCCTCGCCTCGCTCCTCACGGCGCTGCAACCCACCGTAATGTTCCAGTTCCGCGCCATGTCGGTGGAACCGCTCTACATTTTCCTCTCCGCGCTTTCGCTTTTGATTTTCAAGTGGGCTTACGACCGCAACACGATCAAGCACTGGGCGCTCCTCGCCCTCAGCCTCGCCTTCTTCGCGCAGACCCGCCAAGAAACCGCCTTCTGCCTCCTTGCGTTCATCTTCTTCGCCCTGCCGAAAATCCTTGACCGCAAGGACTACAAGGCCCCCACGTTCTTCGTGACGCTCTCGCTGTTCTCGGTTCCGGCACTGCTTACCATCAGCTACTTCCAGGGATTCGGTTTCCAGGGCGGCGAATACGAGGCGCACGGGCACTTTTTCGAGGACCTGGCCAAGAACTGGACCGAGATGACGCTCCCGCTCAAGCAGAACGGCGAACTCGAGAACCCGTTCCTCACCTACTTCAACTACCTGTTCGTCATCGGCGCCATCTACCTCGTTTTCCGGGCCGTCTACGACGCCAGGAATGGCGACAAGTTCTACCTGTGGACGCTTTTGTTCCTGTGCCTATACCATATCCAGACCTACATGATTCTCGAGAACGTCTCGGGCGACTTTAGCATCCAGATCAACCAGCGCTACAGCCTGGTGATGCTGCCCAGCATGGCGTTCGTCGGGGCGCTTCCCGTAGCCCACATGGTAAAGTTCTTCGCCGAATCCATCGACAAGAACAACGCGGCCAAGATTTCCTTCGTTGGCGGGCTTATCGTGGCGCTGCTGTTCACAGGGTGGACCTTCCACTACAAGCAGGACTTCAACAACAACATCATGTACAACCGCAACCACCTGACCATCGAGGAATACGAAATCTGGCAGTGGCTGAACGAACAACCGCAGGCCGAAAGGCTATTCATTTACGGCAGGCCTTGGCATTTCGTGGGTTACGGCGTTTCTTCCATCCATTACGACAAGGCACGCCAGATGAACGACGCCGAGTTGCAAGGGCTAGTCGACAAGTACAACGGCGAAGTCTACTACATCCGCGGCCTCGACTGCTGGGACAGCCAGACCTACCACAAGAAGGCTGTCGAGCACCGCATCGCCACCACTTGCGACGTCTTTGAACGCGAAATGGACATGGTCGGCGTCAAGAACATCCTGATTACAAACAACTACTGGGTACAGATTGCCAAGTTCAACGGGCGCAAGAACTACAACCCCAAGAACATCATCACCATCGAAGACGCGAACCTGAACGAGGCCCCGGCCGAAGAAAAGCTGAACCTCAACGAACTCGAGGAGAACACCGACGTCAACAAGATTGTCATCGACACGCTCCGTTACAGGTACAACCTCAAGGAATCCGGCGAAGCCATCGCGAACTGGGAAATCCTGGTGCTGCTGAACAGCAAGATTATGCTGAGGGGCAAGTACGAGACGGGCGAAAAGGAAATCGCATTCCCGGCCGACACGCTCCAGCCCGGCTACAACCATATCCGCTTCATTGTCCAGGACCTCGCCAAGAACACGAAGATTGCCGACATTTCCAAGTTCCACTTCAACAAGGCGAACGGGGTCATCCCGCTTTCCGACCTGAAATACGAAAGTCACAGGCAGGGCTGGGGGAACATGGGCCAGAACAAGAGCATCGAGGGCAACCCGCTCACCATCGACGCGCAAAAATTCGAGAACGGTTTCGGCACTCACGCCGCCTCCGAAACCACCTACGACATCGGCGGAAAGTATTCCAGCTTCCGCACCTCCTTCGGGCTCGACGACGAAAGCCTCTGCAGCGAGGGCGTCCAGGTTGAGATTCTCGGCGACGGCAATGTGCTAGCACAAAGCCCCGTATTCCAGAATGGCAAGGTCCTCACGCTCACGGCGAACGTCCAGGGCGTACAGAAACTCACGCTCAAGGCTATCCCCCACAACGGCATCGACTGCACCCACGTCGACTTCGTAAATTCCGTATTGATTCCATAATTTCTATTATTTGCTTATGCTCTTATCTGTAATCATACCTGTCTTTAACGAAGAAGAAATTGTTGCCGAGACCTACCGCGTCCTGGAAGAAGAACTCAAGGAATATGAACACGAGCTCATCTTTGTGAACGACGGTTCCAAGGACCGCACCCGCGAAATTGTCGAGGGCCTGCTTCCGGGCAACCCGAACAACAAGATTATCAACTTCAGCCGCAATTTCGGTCACCAGGCAGCCTTTAGCGCGGGCCTCGACCACGCAATCGGCGATGCGGTGGTGATTATCGACGGCGACCTGCAAGACCCGCCGAGCCTCATCCACGAGATGATGGTCAAGTGGCGCGAGGGCTACCAGGTCGTTTATGCGCAGCGTAACAAGCGCAAGGGCGAAACCATCTTCAAGCGCTTTACCGCGTTTTGCTTCTACCGCCTCATCGGCAAGCTCACGAGCATCGACATCCCGCCCGATACGGGCGACTACCGCCTCATGGACCGCTGCGTGGTGGACCAGCTCAAGAACCTGCCGGAACGCAGCCGCTTTTTGCGCGGGCTCGTGTGCTGGGTAGGCTTCAAGAAGATCGGCGTCAAGTACGACCGCGCCGAACGCACCGCGGGCACCTCCAAGTACCCGCTCAAAAAGATGATGCGGCTCGCCTTCGACGGCATTACCGGATTCAGTTCCGCACCGCTCAAGATCAGTTTCTACCTCGGGTTCATCGCGACCATCGTCGGGTTCGGCGTGTTCGTATGGTCCATACTCGAAAAGTTCCTCAGCCCCGCGACAACCGTCCCCGGCTGGGCATCGCTCATGACCGCCATCGTGTTCTTCGCCGGCGTACAGCTGATTTCCATCGGGATTCTCGGGGAATACATCGGCCGCATCTACGACGAAGTCAAGCAGCGCCCGCTCTATATCGAAGACAAGAAGAACTAGCAGTCATCCTAAAACAAGTCATCCCGGAGCCAGCGGCCCCGGGATTCATATTTTATACGGGTGTTTGAATCAGTTGATTACACTTAATGAGTTTGGCAGTAATTCTTATTGTATATAAGGCGAATGGGCAGGCGAGACGTTTCGGCGTCAACATTCCCTTCCACTCCCGCTTTAATGCCATTTTCACCAAAGTAAAAGCAGTATGCGAACAATTTATTCGGACTACCCACATCATCAAGCCGTATCCAGAAGCAGGTTTTTAACTTGCTGTGATCACCCGTTTCCCACGTGAAGTGTGGATTGTAATAACCGGCCGGGAGAAGGTTAAAACCAGACTTGTTGTTTCCGCCCATTTGTTCAGAATAAAGCCTTGATAAATCCTTACCAGCGATATCAATCAGGGTCTTAACTTCTTGCGAGTCTGGCAAGACCCAGCAACTACTCTGGCTTCTACGATTATGGATAGAAAGCGCCTCTTCTTGGTTGTAATAGCGCCCATACTTTCCACAAAGATCTACTTTATCGGTTTTGTCTTGCTCATATTCCCAATAATCATCAAAGCATGTCTTTTCCGTTGACGTAAAGTTATCAGTATCCCAATACTGCAGGTTCTCCGACATCCATGTTTGCTTGTCGCTCATGTTCCCCTCTTCCTCGTTAAAAGACACAACCGAGTACTGTCTGCCAAGAATAGTCTCTGATTTTGGAGTAACCGAGAACTCACCCTTCACGCAGCGAACAGAATATGCAACATCATCCTTATAGTCATTGGCGAGTTGAGCATCATCTGAATCATATCTTAAGTTCATCCTTAATGCTTGTTCAGAAGACGGGTCTCCACCATCTTCAGAACTCCAGAAATACGTATAGTTTGTAGCGTAATAGAAGTCTCCCTTATTGTCCACGAGACCGGCAGGCAAGGCCGCGAAGCCAAAGTCGTCTATTCCTGCGCCGCTTGAATGCCACATCGATGTAGATTTCAGATGCCTTCCGGCATACCCTTCCCCTCCAGCAGTTTCAATCAATTTTTTAAATTCATATTCGCTCGGCAAGTGCCAGCCCTTCGGGCAAGCAGCCATTGCCGTATTCCACGTATAATACCTTCCATAATTGGCGGAGTATTGATTATGATTTGGGCGATAACTGCCAGCCGTATCATAGTTCAGGTTCTGCGTCATCCAGATGTAATCGCCTATTTTCTGAGCGCCATAAACCTGCTTGTCGCGAAGATCGCACAATTCTTCATAGCCATCGGCATTTCGTATTCTATTATAGCGGAGGTCTATGTCAAGATGGTCCTCGTTGGCAGAGTCGTTAGAACAGATGTTTCTAGAATCTAAGCCACCTTCGGTTCCATGGCAGAAAGTCGTCAACGGATTATACAGCCTCCCATTGCAGGATTTCATTTTTCCAACTTTTATAGCCGATTTACCCTGCCTATAGCAATATTCATCCTGCTGTATCAAGGTATCGCCACAGGCCTTTAGATGCAGCAAGCCTTGAGCGTCATCGCAATACAGACTTTCCGGATTATAATAGCCCGTACCTTCTACGTCACAGTACCATAACTGCTGAACACTATTATTTTCTGAACGGCAATATTCCATTTCAGGGTTGTACGTCTTTCCATCGCATTTTTTATAGATAGAATCCTTGAAACAGAACTCCGTCGAGGCATTGTACGCCTTATCCGTGTAACACGGTGCCGAACTGCTACTCGACAGAGCGGAACTGCTAGACGTCGCCTCGGCCTTCTTTGGTCCCACCAGGCAGCGGACACTGAAGGCATAGGTTTTACTATACCTAGAGGGGCCGAAAACGGTATTATTATAATCCATGCCAAACACTCTAGCAAGGCCATCACCCGTAGTATCCGAAGTCAGGAAACGCGCGAACTCGCCGATCCGGACATACCCCGTATCTGCAAATAAGCCGGCAGGTAACGCCGAAAATCCATAGGTATCATCTCCACCATTCTTTTCATTGGAGTCTTTCCAACCCTCCTTAGACTTTAGGAACTTTGCTTCTGTCGTACCATTGGATTGTTGTTCCTCGTTAACATATTTATACAACGCATTAAATTCATCGTACGACGGCAGGTGCGTCCCTTCCGGGCAAACACTCTGTGCATCCGCCCATGTATAGAGCCGCCCGTACTTTAGGCAATTTCCATTGCTATTGTCATAGCAACGGCTTTTCTCAGTTTCAAAATTCAGGTTTTCCGCCATCCACACCTGGCTGCCGATGGTCACAAGCCGGTATTCCTTGCCATTGCGGGAATCGGTAAGGACGTTCCCCACCACAGGGGGAGTGGAAGACGACGATTGCTCTGCTCCGCTCGATGCCGGAACAGTTCCAGAAGACAGCGGTTCGGCACCGCTCGATGTCGGGACAACACCAGAAGAAAGCGGCCCGACACCACTAGATGCAGGCGCAGACGCAGAAGATGCGGATGTCGCACCGTGCGAACTCCCAGGAACAGCGCCGCTGGACAATTCCGGGTTTTCAATGTCGCCGTATTCCAACGCCGCAAAGTTGTTGTCGAACTGCTCCTGGTAATCGGTGCAGGCGGTAAGGAACGTCATGACAAGCGCCAATACGCATCCCACATTCCTAATTCCGAATTCCGAATTCATAACGTCCCCTCCTAGAATGCTATACTCAGGCCAAGCCCGATTCCACCCAAAATTGCAATCCCGATTCCGGTAGTGCGGAATGTTTGGTATGTACCGATGTCATTGTGCCGGTTATCGAATTCTTCTTGCGAGGAGGGAGCCTTAGTGCTTTCGTCCTTCGCCTTGTTGTTATAGAATATTGCAACCACCGTTCCGCCGACGAGTGCCGCCGCCGAAATTCCAATAAGCACCCAGTGCGGGCCGTCCGATTTTTTCGCCTCGGGCAGGCCGTTGTCCACCTTGTCCCCGGCCGCTGGTTCCGCATAGGGTTCGGGCACAAACATTTCGGAAGATTCCACCTGCGAAGCGACCATCTTCGATTCCATCTTGGGCATCGCCTTGATGGCCGTAGAATCGCGGTTCCAAATCCAGCGGCCCACAAGGTCGTCGCTCGCTTTCTCGAACTCCACGCGCCCCTTGTAGGTAGCCATTTCGCCGTCGCGGCCCCGCGGCAGCACCACGGACTTGTCCTTCATGTTCACCACCAAATGCGCGTTCTCCTTTCCGGTGGGTATCTGCGTCACGCTGAAAAGTTCGGCACCGCTCAGGTAGTACGCACCGGCCACGGAACGGTTCAAGTCCAGGTAGAACGAAAGGTCTGCCGTATCGAGCTCCACCTTCAGGTTCGTCTTCGTATGCACAAGCGAATCGTTCATGTGGCCAATCGCTTCCACGAACAGCGGAGCGAACTCGTCGCCCGACTTGCGCAGCACGATATCGCCACACTTGGAGAGCCAGAGTTCCGTAAAGTGCTTCTGCTGGTCCATGCGGCGGCCGTCGTAGCGGAGCTTGAAGTTGTACGAAGCGTCAAAGGCGCCAGCATGCGAGAGCGGTTCCAGGTCTACGCCGCCCTCAATCTTGAGGAGGAGTTCCTTCGATGACACAATCCTGGAGAGAGCTTCGGTACAGGCGTCAATCTGCTGCGTGCGCTGTTCCAGGTCGTTCGCCATGGTCATCACACCCAGGCGGAGTTCGCCGGTGATTTCCATATAGCGCGCCTCGAATTCCGGAAGTTCAACGGCATAGAAGTGTCCGCACGCCTCGTCCAGCACGTCGTTAATAGAAACCATGCCGCACCGGTTGTTCATCTTCGCGATGCGGTTCGCCTGGCTAATCAAGGAATCCAGTTCCGGATTGTCGCTGCCTATCCCCGCCTTCAACTGCTGCAAGTCGGCCTGTATCGCCTGGAACTCCGACGCATCCTTCACAAAAATGGACACCGTCGGGTCGGCAAAGGCAACTCCCGCAAGGCAGGCGCACGTCAACAAAAACAAGGACAAATAAGGTTTCATGCTCTCTCCCTAATTCCTACACACCAGGTAATACGAAATATAGAAACGTATTGTCAGTTTTTTAACAACTTAGTGAAAGCATTTGAGTAAAATCACATTCCGGCATTCGTTTCACGTTTTATTGGCAAAAAAAGCCCTTTCGCAAGCCAGTTCGCCCCCTTTTAGTATATTTGTCCGTATGAAAAACAAGCTTTTCGTAATGAGCGCCGCAAGCGGCGCGGGCAAGACCACCCTCAAGGACAAAGTTATCGGTGAATTCCCCGACATCGTGTATTCCATTTCGGCCACTACGCGGAGCCCCCGCGAGGGCGAGGTGAACGGGGTCCACTACTTTTTCAAGACAAAAGAGGAATTCGAGAAGCTCATCAAGGAAGACGGCCTTATCGAATGGAACGAGGTGCACGGCAACTACTACGGCACGCCCAAGTCGTTTGTCGAAGACATGCTGGCCCAGGGCAAGCGCGTGCTGTTCGACCTCGACGTGTTCGGCAAGGTGAACTTCGACAAGGTCTACCCCGACGCGACAGGCATCCTCATCCTCCCGCCCAGCGAGGAGGAACTGGAACGCAGGCTGCGCGGGCGCGGCACCGACAGCGAAGAAGTCATCCGGCTGCGTCTCGAAAACGCGAAAAAGGAGATGGAATTCGCAAAGACGAAGGGCAAGTACGAATACACCATCGTGAACGACGACCTCGAAAGGGCCGCCAACGAACTGCGCGCCATATTGAGCCAAAAATAGGCCTACTCGATTTCGATTTTTATCTCTACGCCCGGAGCCCACGGTTTCGGGGCGTTCACGATTGGCCCCAGAATACGCCGAACAGCCGAAAGATCGTTTGTCTTCAAGTAGAGCTTGGCCCAGTGCACATTGAGCACCTTGGGTATAAACGCATCCACGGGTCCAAGCACCTTCATGGACTTTTCCGCACGGCAAACCTTTTCCACACGGGCTACCGCGTCGCGCAGTAACTGCTCGTCCCTGCTGCCAAACGACACCTCCACCAGCTTGCAGAACGGCGGGTAGAGCGCCTCCTTGCGTTCGCGGAGTTCCTTTGCGGCAAAGCCTGCAAAATCATGGTGCAAGGCAAAATGCATCACGGGTTCCTTGGGGTTGAGCGTCTGGATAATCACCTTTCCGCCCCCTTGCGCACGCCCGGCGCGGCCTGCCGTTTGGCTCAGCAGCTGGAACAGCCTCTCCGTACTGCGGAAATCGGGCATGCCAAGCCCGCTGTCGGCACCGACAATCCCCACAAGGCGCACGCCCGGAAAATCGTGCCCCTTCGCGACCATCTGCGTACCGAGGAGGATGTTGTATTCACGGTTGCGGAAGGCGTCGAGAATCTTCTCTATCGAGCCCACGTTCTGCGTGGTATCGCGGTCCATGCGCACGGTTTTTGCGCCCGGTACCCACTCGGCGATTTCTTCCTCCAGCTTTTCGATGGCGCCGCCCACGAATTCGTACGTAGCCGCACCGCACGACGGGCAGGGCGTATCCACAGGGTAAAGCGATCCGCAATAATGGCACAGCAGCGCGCGGTACTGCTTGTGGTAAACGAGCGGCACGTGGCAGTGCCGGCAATAGAGCGTCTCGCTGCATTCGGTACAAACGCGAATCTTGGAATAGCCGCGGCGGTTCATCAGCACAATCGCCTGTTCCCCCGATTCCACGCACTGCACAAGTGCGTCGCGGAGGTCTGGCGAAAGCAGTATTCCCTTCTGCTGGCGCACGGCGCCCATGTCTACGATTTTCACTTCGGGGAGCGGAACCGAGGTCGCCCGCTTCTCGAGTTTCAAATGCTTTAGTTTGTTCGCACCGGCGTTAAAGAACGTTTCGAGGCAGGGCGTGGCACTGCCGAGAACCACGAGAGCGCCGTACTTGTAGGCCAAGTGGAACGCGAGTTCGCGGGTATGGTAGCGCGGCGCCGGGTCTTGCTGCTTGAACGAAGAATCGTGTTCTTCGTCAAGAATCACCACGTCAAAGTCGAACGGGGCAAGAATCGCGCTGCGCGTCCCGAGAACCACGCGCGCCTCCCCCGCCAATATCGAGACAAACGCCTCCCTGCGCTTGGGTGCCGAAAGGGCGGAATGCAACACCTGCACGTCCACCTGCAAAAAATCCTCGAATCGCTTTGACGTCTGCGGCGTAAGGCCAATTTCGGGGACAAGAATCAGCACCTTCTTGCCGAGTGCGAGCGCTTCGCGGGCAAGTTCCTGGTACACGCGCGTCTTCCCCGACCCGGTAACGCCATGCAAAAGCGTCCCGCGGAAACCTTCGCCCGAGAGGTCCTTGACAAGCGAATCGAGCGCCACCCGCTGTTCGTCAGTCAGCGGCGGGTTTTCAATTGCCTGGGCACGGACTTTCGGGGCCTTTTCCACAACCTCTCCCGAGGCGGCCTCGGCGTTACGGGCCGCGAGCGCGTCCAGGTAGCGGTCAATTTCTGCAGGCCAGAACACATCCAGGGCCTTCATGGGCGTGCTTATGTAGTAGCGCGCCACCCATTCCAGGGCTTCCATATAACGTTCGCCGAACACGTACCCCGAAGCATGGGGGTATGCACAACGCACGTCAAAGGCGGGCTTCTCCGAGAACACCCTGGAGACTACCGCCAGCGCGGGCTTTTTGCGGGTGGCAAGTTGCACCCACACCACACTGCCGCGCACTACTTCCCGGCCGCCGGCCTCACCGGCGGGCACCCCGTAAGTGAACACCGAAGGCGTCCCGGGAATGTATACCTCGCAAAACCGCTCCAGGTCTGCCGCCTTGAGTTTCGTCCGAATTTGTTCGGAAACGACCGTTTTGGGAATGCGTTTTGCCATTTTCTGCGTAAAGATAGGTAATCTACACCCATTTTAGCCCCCTTTAATTGCCAGTAATCCAATATTTTCCTAAACGATTTTACATCTTTTTAGTTAGATTATGTTACACGACCTCCCCAAAGGCCGTTTACCTAATTGGAGAATCTTATGAGCTTACTGGATACTTTTAGACCGAAATGGCAAAATTCCAACCCCGACAAGCGCCTCGAGGCGATTGACGAACTGGAAGCGCAGGACACCCTCGAGCGCATTGCCCTTTCCGATGAAGATAATGATGTCAGGGCTGCCGCCGTCAAAAAGCTGAAGCAGATACCTGTCCTACTCCAGATTTCCAAGAACGATAGCGAAGCAAGCATACGCCGCCTTGCCGAAACGCGCTATTTCGAAGAAATCGCAAAAATGCTCAAGAATTTCCGTGAACCCGCCAACGACGAAACTAAAGGCTATATCAGCGAAATCAAGGATACACGCTACGCCGAAGACCTTGTCAAGTCCATGCCCAGTTCCGAACTCCGCTTGGAACTCGTAAAGGCTACCGGCAAGGCGAACGTGCTCGCCATCGCGGCCAACAAAGACGCCAAGGAAGAAATCGCGAAGACGGCCGTCAACCGTATTGAATCCGAAAGCCTCCTTACCGACATCACCAAGAACTCCAAGCATACATCGGTCAGAAAAATCGCCGCCGAAAAGCTCCGCGCGCAGAGGGAAGCCGCGGACGGAGGCAAAAAGGCCGCGGCCCTTCTTATCAGCAAGCGTGAGGCCCTGATCCAGCAGGCGCACCACCTCGCCGCCCAGAAGGACCCCATCGCCGTCAAGCCCCAGTTCGAGGCTCTCATGAACGAGGCCCGCGAACTCGGCATGGGCCCCGCCCAGGCGACCCTCGACGAAATTTACGACAGCTTCTGCAAGTTCTGCGACGAGACGGATTCCAACCGCATTGCCGCCGAAAAGGCCGAAGCCGAAAAGCAGGCCAAAAAACAGCACCTCGTGGAAGCCCTCGACGAACTCGAATCGCTCCTGGCCGCCGAAAACGCACAAGATAACGCCGAACGCATCGACGCCATCATCGCCGAATGGAACGAAGGCAAGTCCATCATGGACGCTGCCGACATCAAGCGATTCAACCAGGCCTTCTTCAAGGCCCAGGACATGAAGAAGAAGACGGACGACGCCGAAGAAAGCGAAACCCCCGTCGACGAATCCTCCCGTCCTGAACTGCTGGAACGGCTCCAGGCCCTTGCCGACACGGATGCAAACGAGACTACCTCCAAGCACCTGCATGCCATCGTGCGCGAATGGGAAAAGCTTCCGCTCCTCGAGGGCGAAGATCCCACGCTCCAGGCCTACAACGCCCTCCGTAACAAGCTGAGCGAAAAGATTTCCGCCTTCGCCGAAAACGCGCAGAAGGTTTTCGAAGCCAACTCCGAAAAGCTCAAAAAGCTCATCGAACGCGTAAAAGCCTTCGACGAAAACGAAGACTTCAAGGAACTGAGCCTCAAGCTCCGCAATGTATACAACGAATGGAAGGAGATTGTCGGCGAGCAGAAGTTCAAGTACCACGACCTGTGGCTCGAATACAAGGCCGCCACCGAACGCTTCCAGGAAATGCGCCAGTGGGAATCTTGGCACAACGAGAACGACCGTGCCGAAATCCTCACGGAAATGGAAGCACTCGCCAAGGAACCGGGTAGCCAGGACGTATTGAACAAGCTCAAGGACCTGAGTCTCAAGTGGAAGAACTGCGGACCGACCTCGGCTGCCAAGTTCAACGAATTCAAGGAACGTTTCCAGGCAAGCCTCGACCAGATTCGCCAAAACTGCGCCCCCTTCATCGAGGAGCAGATGGCCGAACGCAAGAGCAACCTCGAAAAGAAGGAAGAACTCTGCGCAAAGATCGAAGCGCTCGTTGCCGATGCCGGCATGTTCTGGAAGGACAAGTTCAAGGCCATGCAAGACATCCAGGAAAGCTGGAAGGCCATTGGCATGGTGCCCAAGGAAAACATCGCCGCGCTGATGGACCGCTTCAAGGCCGCCACCAACGCGTTCTACGCCCAGCACAAGGAAAACCAGAAGAAGGAAGATTCCAACCGCGAAGCGAATTACGAGAAGAAGGTGAAGCTGTGCGAACAGGCCGAAGCCCTCTCCAATTCCACCGATTGGAACGCCACCTCCAACAAGCTCAAGCAGTTGCAGGAATCCTGGAAGGCTGTCGGCCCCGTGCCCAAGAGCAAGTCCGACGAAATCTGGACACGTTTCCGCACCGCCTGCGACGCCTTCTTCGAAAAGAAGCGCGGTCACTTTGAAGAGATGGACGAAGCCAAGAAGGAGAACCTCGCCAAGAAGACCTCCCTCTGCGAAAAGCTCGAGGCGCTCGACATCAACAACATTACAGCTGAACTCGTCGAAGTCGTGAAGGGCATCGAAGCCGAATGGAAAACCATCGGCATGGTTCCGAAGGAATCCGTCGAAGCCATCAACGACCGCTTCAGCGAAACCATCAACCAGTTCCTGGAACGCTGCGCCGAGATTGACGCGAACCTGCGCAAGCAGCTCGACCAAATCAAGAAGCAAAAGCAAGACATTATCGAGAAGGTGAAGCAGTTCGCCGAAAGCGCCGGCTCTAACCAGCTGGCCGATGCCGTCCGCGACCTCCAGAAGGACTGGCGCACGCTCGGCAGTTGCGGTGTCGACGACCTGTTGCTGCACAAGAACTTCCGCGAAGTGTGCGACGACTTCTTCACGCGCCGTCGCGACCAGCTGGACATCCAGGAACAGGCCCGTCAGAACAACCTGCAAAAGAAGGTGCTGCTCTGCGAACAGGCCGAAGACCTGCTCTCCGACCTGAGCGAAGCTACCGTCGGTGGCGCCATGAACAAGGTGAAGCACCTGCGCCGCCTGTGGAAGGAAGTCGGTGCCGTACCGCGCGACCAGTCCGACAAGATCTGGAAGCGTTTCAACAGCGCCTGCGACAAGGTGTTCGCCTTCGGACGTAGCGAAGAACCGAAACAACCTGCCGCCGAAGCATAAAGCGCGGCGCACAGCAACGCATTTAAAGGGATGGCAAAACAGCCATCCTTTTTTTATTTTTGTGCCATAATGAAATTTCCACCGTGGACAAGCGTCAGTGAAGCCGCCAGGCTGCTCAAGGAAGGCGAAGTCGTCGCCATCCCTACAGAGACCGTGTACGGACTTGCGGGGAACGCGTACAACCCCGAAGCGCTCGCGAAGATTTTTGCCGCCAAGGAGCGCCCGACGTTTGACCCGCTTATCGTGCACATTGCCGACATTGCGGAACTGGAGAACATCGCCCGCGATATTCCCGACGCCGCATACAAGCTGGCAGAAGCCTTCTGGCCGGGCCCGATGACCATCATCCTCCCGAAAAAAGACTGCATCCCCGACCTATGCACGAGCGGGCTGCCCTCGGTGGCGGTAAGGTTCCCGAGCCACCCCGTAGCGCAGGCGATTATCAAGGAATCGGGACTCCCGCTTGCAGCCCCGAGCGCAAACCTGTTCAAGCACGTGAGCCCAACGACCGCAGAGCACGTGGCTGCACAGCTTGCGGACCGCATCGCGGGAATCGTCGATGGCGGGCCGTGCTCCGTAGGGGTCGAAAGCGCCATCATCTCGCTTGCCGGGGACGTGCCAACAGTGCTCCGCCCAGGGGCAATTACGCCCGAGATGTTCAAGGCGGTGCTCGGCGAAGTCGCCATCAAGGAATCCACGAGCAAGCCGGGCCAGCCGATGCAGGCGCCGGGCCAGTGCGACACGCATTACCGCCCGCAGGTGCCGCTCTATTTCGGAGAGGTGCCCGCAGGTTACAAACTGCCGGAGCATACTGCGCGCATCGCATTCGGGAACCAGGCCGGAGCGATTCCTGCCACAGTGAACTTGTCTGCAACGGGTGACATGACCGAGGCGACCGCAAGGCTATACGCCTACATGCACGACCTGGATACGCCCGATTACGACTTGATTCTCGTGGACCCGATACCCAACAAGGGAATCGGCATCGCCCTGAACGACCGCCTCAAGCGCGCCAGCATCAAGACATTGCCGTAAAAAAGCCCCGAATGGGAGCCCTAGTCTTGGAGGCAACGAACAGAAAACCCAACGTGCTTGTGGCTGCTGCTCAGGTTCGCAACGTCGTCGTCGTCGTGCAAGTGCATGCCGTACGCGCCGAGGCTGCTGTACTCTGTAGAACTCCAGAAGTGCGCGCGGGCGCCCTCGTAGCCGTAATATCCGAGGGGTTCCCTGTCGCCAGCAGGGAGCGCGGAGAAGGCGAAGGAATCCTCGTTGGTGATGCCGCTAAACGCCGTCCAGCCAGTCGCGGACTTGAGCATCTTGCCAGCGGTTGATTGACCGCCGACTGCAGAGAACAAAGTTTCGAATTCCTCTTCTGTTGGCAGGTGCCAGCCACTCGGGCAAGCCGTCATCGCGGCCGTCCATGCGTAAAGGCGACCGTACTTGGAGCAGTATTTAGCGGAGTCGTTGTAGCAATAGCTGCTATCTGTCTCAAAGTTCAGATTCTCTGCCATCCAGGTCTGCGTGCCGATTGTTATAAACTTATAAATCGTACTATCTCGAAAATCACAGAAATGCGTTGCCGGGTTATAAGGGGTTTCTCCACACATGCCTTTAAATATTTTCATTATAGTGGCATTTTCACCTTCACCACAGGTTACCAAGGCAAAGCCATCTCCAGTATCCTCTACAGAGCAGCCTGTTCCATCTTCGCCATCGTTACCATCGTCCCCTTTCGGGCCCTGTTTTCCTTGGTCACCTTTCTCCCCTTGCTTACCTTGTTCACCCTGGTCGCCCTTTTCACCTTTCGCACCGTCCTTCCCGTCGGCGCCATCCTTGCCGTCTTGGCCGTCCTTACCGTTAAGCGAGGTCCATTCCCTGTTGACGCAGGAATACGCCGTGGCAGAATCCAGCGCATACACAAGAGCGCCCTCGTTTTCCGAGGTGCACTTGGGCATGTCCTCGCCCTTTTCGATAACCTTCATGCCCGTTTCGTTCACCTCGGTGATTTCGGTGACCTCATCGCCGCAGGCGACAAGCAGCAGAACGGAAACTGCCGCAACAACAAAAGAAAGTCCAAGCCTCATTTTTCGCATAATCACACCTCTACCAAAAAAACGCTTTTAGATAATCTATATAATTTTCCCACTTCTACATCGGGAACAGCGGGTAGTGTTCCTTGGTATACGCACGCGTATAGGCGTTGAAATGCCACCATTCGCTCGGGAGGGTCACCCAGCCCGCACGTTTCATGATATTGCGGAACAGGTTGCGGTTGTCAATCTGCTGCTGCGTGAGGCGTCCGCTTTCAAGCGCTGCGGCCTCGCCCACCTCGCCCGCGCAGCGCTCGAACGAATCGAAGTCTGTCCCCATGTCGAGAGGTGTACCCGTGCTGTCGGCAAGAGTGAGGTCGAGCGCGAGCCCGTAATTGTGGAGTCCGCCGGTCGTCCCGGAAGATACGTAGTTCGTATACGGAGTCCCCGCCACCGTGCTCTTGAGCGCCGCCTGCGCATACATCGGCCGAGCCGCGTCAAAGACGACAATACTGTAGCCGGGCAGTTCCTTGGCAAGCAGCGCCAGGGCGCGTTTGAGCTTGGGCAGGGCATCCCTATGCAAGAAAGCCCGCTGGACACCGCAATACAGGTCATGGCCGGTGACGTTATTGAAGGTACCGTACCGCAAGTCCATGCGGACTCCCTTCATGTTCGTGATTTCCACGAGGTTGGAATCGTGGGTCGCATAATCAATCCATTGCTTGGCGGCGGTGCAAAAGCGAAGCGGTTTCGCAGGCTTCGGCGGAACAAACGCACTGTCCGCACCCTGCGCAAAAACAGACGTCAAAAGACCTACGACAAGAATAAGAAAGAACCCCGCTCCACAGCGGGGATGTCCATCAGAATATTTTCTCTCGTCTTTCGTCTTTCGTCTCTCGTCTAATTAAAGCCCCAGCTGAACTTCCACGCCGAACTGCAGGTAGAGTCCCATGCCCTTCGCCATGAACGGCACAAGGTCGTAGCCGTTTACAGAATTTTCGTCGGCGTCCTCGGTAACCCAAGAGCGTTCGCGCGCGTTCTGCGCTCCGAGGAACTTCAGGGCGTCCACGTCAAGCTTCGAGAGGAAGTTATCCAACTCCAGGTAGAATCGCGCATCGCGGAATAATCCCTTGTCGCGGTGCAAGTCCAGGTTCACGCGAACGTCCGTACGGAACAAATCGGTAAACTCGTTCATGTCCTTGAGTCGGCGCGTACCGTTTTCGCGGGTCGCCGGATCCGAAGGCGTGATGTGGTAGCCGTACAGCGGCCTGTGCCATGCGGCATGGTGCGTGAGGATAACCGAAATCAGGGAATCCTTGCGCGGGTAATAGCGGAAATGCGAGACGATGTCCAGGCGGGAGTTCGCTTCCCACGGGAGGGAGCCGTCGCCTTCCAGTTCGTATTCACCGTACACGGAGCTCACGTTCGAAGAAAGCGAGAAGTGGTGCGAAGTCTTCCATTCCACCTTGACGTTCGCGCCCGAGACCCAGGCATAATCAATCGGAGTCACGTCCTTGTACTGGGCGTAAGCCTTGGGCATCGGCAGCAGCGGGTCAAAGTAGTAACGTCCAAAACCGCTCGCCTGGCCGTCAAAGTACTTGGAGCGGAAACCAAAGCCGAGCTTGCCCGACGTTCCCGTCTCGAGGCGGCCCGTAAGGTCGCCGTCGTCGTAATAAGGTTTCCAGTCACTGCGGTAGGCAACATTACCGAACACGCGCCAGAAGGTCGTATCCTTCTTGGAGAGATTGCGTTCCACGTCCACGGACGCCGTCGGCTGGGCGCTATGGTCCACCGCGTCGGCAACACCGCCCACGGAGAGGATGTATTCGGAGTAATCCTGCTTCCAGTCAAAACGTCCCGTACCCGAGAGCACGCCCGTCTTGTAGTCATCGGATTGCGTACCGCCAAAATCGGGGTATTCGCGTTCCACAAGGTGCTGTTCGTACAGCACGGCACCGCTCAAGCCTGCACCGAGAATCTTGCCCTTGAAGTCCTTGTCGAGGCCGCCGCTGATGGTCGTGTGCGTATAGTCGTAACCGTCAATGAACGCGGAGCCTTCCTTGGTGCTGGCCGTACTGCGGAACCCCGTGGTGTCGCGGAGGGTATCGCCCAGGTGCTCGCGGACAAATCCCGCATGGGCGCTCGTACCGAACTTGCTCATGTATTCGGCACCCACCACCAAGTACTGCTGTTCACCCTCGATAATGTCAATAGAATTCACCTCGTTGTAAATCCTCGAGGTATCCTGCTTAATAGAATACTCGTCGGAGCTGTACAACGTGCGCAGCGCCCAGGCGTTGCCCATGGAATCGGAACCGTTCAACTGGGCGTACACGTCGAAGGCCGAAAGATCGAACGGATCCATGGACTTGACTCGGCAATCGTCGGAGCATTCACCGTCGCGCTTCTTGAATTCGGTAAAGAACTTCTCGCCCAGGTTCTTGAGCATCTCGTCGTCGAGGCGACGGAACGAGAAGCGGAAGCTGTCCCATATAAAGAACGGAGCGTCAACGACGACTTCCTGCACGGTAAGGCCCGCGGCGCCCTTGAGTCCCCACTTGCCATCCGTCTGTTCCGGAATGTACTGGACCGAGGTGGCAAGTCCCTGCCCTATCGGGCCGCTGCCGTAATGGTCATGGAATTCAATGCCGCTCAAAATGTGCGGGTTCACTACCGAGAGGTTGCCAGGGAAGCCAACGTCCAAGTGGCGCATGTTCGGGATGCGCAAACGGCCCAGGTGGTAGGCGACGTCGCCCGCGCGGGAACCTTCATAATAGAGAGCACTGCTAAAATCTTTCTGTCCCGAAATACCGGGCATCTGGCTCAAGTGTTCCGTCAAGTCAAAGCGCATACCCGCGGCATCTTCAAGCTTGTCGAGCGCCACCGTCTTTTGCGGTTCCCACTTCTCGGGTTCGCCACCGCCAATAACGGTACTGGAACCGAGGTCGCGCAAGTTCGTAGAAAGCGTCACCACCATGTCGAACAAGTCGGCAAAATCCTGCAGTTCCACCACCACGCTGTCGTAGCCTTCCTTGTAGAACACCAGCGCGGCACTCTTGGAATCCACGGTCAGTTCGAAGCGTCCGTCCGAGCCTGTCTTTCCGAGGTTCTTCCCGGAACGGTACGTAATGGAAACGCCGTCCAGCGGCAAGTCGGACTCCGATTCCAACACAACACCCATGATATCGGTGGGAGTTGCAGCAAAGGCCAACGTAGCACAAAGAGACAGTATCCAAATAATCCGGGAACTCATATTCCATAATTTAGAAAACTGCGGCCGCGAAAAGGTTTTAGCGGCACCAAAAATATTATACTAGATTTGAAGAGTGCTCAAGATATACCTTGTACAAATGGAATCGCTACCCGGAGCAAAGCCGGAGAATCTCGCCAAGGCGCGCGAGATGACCCTTGCGGCACGTCCCGACCCCAATTCCCTCGTGTTGTTCCCGGAAATGTTCGCGACAGGGTACGGTACGGGCACGGAATCGCCCGAAGTTCCCGGATTTCTCCAGCAACTGGCCAACGATACCGGCTGTATTATGATCGGAGGCGGAATGGTTAAGGCAGGCGGGATTACCACGAACCACGTGGGCATTTATGCGCCCGGCAAGGCCAACGAAATCGCGGGTTACAACAAGATGCATCCGTTCTTCCCCGAGCAGGGAACATTCACCGCAGGCCAAGACGTTACTTTGTACAAAATATCCGACTTTATTGTTTCGCCCACCATCTGTTTCGACCTGCGTTTCCCGGAACTCTACCGCGAAGCGACAGCCCGCGGCGCACAACTTTTTACCGTACATGCTTCATGGCCGGCCAAGCGCAGCGCCCATTGGGAAACGCTTCTCAAGGCGCGCGCCATCGAGAACCAGGCGTATATCGCCGCCGTCAACAACGTCTCCGCCGACGGCACGTATACCGGTGATTCGCAAGTCATCGATCCGCAAGGCAACATTGTCGTGAAAGCGGAACCCGGAAAGGAATGTGTCGTGAGCGCAAGCGTCGACATCGATTTCTTGAACACGTACCGCAAAGATTTTCCGGTGCTTCCGGAACATTTTATAAAGTAACGTTAACATACCCGTAATACATTTGCAAAAGGCGCGTTTGCATGTGATTTGAGTCACATTGCACGTAATTCTTTATTCATCAATAAAATAACCACTTGTCAACAAAATTTCCCATGTGAGGCAAACAACACATATCCGACGAGATGAAAATTTTTAGTCACTTTTGTCCAAAAAAATTCTACTTTAGTAACGTAAAGATTAAACAACCAAACTCAACCGAGGTTCCAATGACATCGCCTTACATGAATAGGATCAATTATGCCAGGGCCCTCATCAGAGCAGGGCTAACACAAGAACTGGTATTGAAGATTACGGCCATATCCCATTACCAGTACGCACAGATACAGCGTGAGCTCCTGGCTGCATAAGGCCCGTCAGGTGCAATTGATTCTCGACATTCCTGCACAGCCCGCCACCCAAATGAAGGATCGGCGGGCTGCGCTTTTTTCGTGCTTCAAGGACGGCACGCTCCTGCTCGACGCCCGCGACAACCAGAAGCCGGCACGATTCTACCTCGCGCCCGGCGACACCTTCCCGTGGGAAACCTTCTTCGCGAAAATGCTTGCCGCCTGGCAGCTGTGCGACTATACCGACCTCACGCCGCAATTCAGGCCCCTCAAGCGCATTCCGCAGTTCGTCATTGACGGGTTTCCCGCCGAACCGCTAGAAAACAAGTTCAAGATTCTCGCGACGCTCCGCAAGCAGGGGTATTTTTCGGCATTGTCCGCCCGAAAATAGCTAATATTCTCTATATGGAAACCATGCAGGATATCGCCCAAAAACGCTGGTTTATGGGCAAAGGACGCAAGATTGATTCCATCGAGACCGTAGACCGCGTCGCCATCGGGGAAACATATCTCTCCATAGTCCGCGTGAACTTTGCCGCAAGCAAAAATTGCGAGCCCGACCTCTACGCCGTCATTGAAGACGAAACCCGCACGGCAGGCTTTTTCTACGACGTGTTTTCGTGCGAAAAGGCAAGATACGGCACCAAGACCGGCGAATTCATGTTCATGCAAACCGGGCATTTCCCCGTAAACGTTTCCCTGCACGAACTTTTCGATGTCGCCCCGCTCGATGCCGAGCAGAGCAATTCCGCATTCGCATCCAGGCACTTTTTCTTCAAACTGTACCGCAGGCTTTTGCCGGGCATCCACCCCGAAGTCGAAATCATGGAGCACCTTGACCACGAGCGCTCCGACGTGAGTCCGCGACTCTACGGCACCTGCTACTATGCAGATGCCACCGGAAAGCGTTACACCCTCGGGCTTCTCGAGGAACGTGCAACCGGCATGCAAGACGCGTGGGCGCTCTTTACGCAGGGTGCGCAAGATTCGGAATCGCTCGCGCAAATTGCCGAAGGACTCGGCCAAACTACCGCAAAAATGCACTGCGCCTTGAAGGGGCTCCCGGGCACCCCCGCGCAAAGTCCCGAAATTCCCTTCGACAAGCTGGAACATCTTTTGAACAGCGCGACGGGAACAGCAGACGCCACAAGTTCCGCGGGCAGCAAAACGCGCGAGCTCGCCGAAAAAGTGAAAGCCGTATTGCCGAAACTCCGGCGCATGGCGGCAGATGCATTCGGAGCACAAACCAGTAGCGAGCCGCTTGCACCGCAGCGCATCCACGGGGATTACCACCTGGGGCAAGTGCTGGCGTCCGCTGCAAAAGCCGCGCAGAATTCCGTTGCAAAAAATGCGCCAGCCTTCAAGATTCTCGACTTCGAAGGCGAACCGTCCCGCACGCTCGAATACCGCAGGGCGCTCCGCTCCCCCGCCGTCGACATTGCGGGCATGCTCCGCAGTTTCCAATATGCAGGTGCGGTTTCCGGCCAAAACAGCGCCGCATGCGAGCGCGCATTCCTCGAAGGCTACGCGCAAGCCGCGCGTGTCGACCTCGATACCCTCGAGCGTGCAGCCACCCCGTATATCCTCGCGAAGGCCGTTTACGAGGCCTGCTACGAACTAGAATTTAGGCCCGACTGGTTCCACATCCCGGCCCGCGCGCTCCTTGAAATTGCCGGCTAAGCCGCAACCGCCACAATTTTCTATATTTGCGGGCGTTATGAACGTCGATGAAATGGAAAAACGCCTCCGCGACGAGGCAACGGAACTAGCCGCCAAGGAACCGCTCTCAAAGCTCATGCTCGAGGAGCAGGTTTTGAACCGCAAGAACTTTGCCGACATGCTTTCCGTAACGCTCGCCTGCCAGCTGGCCGGCGAAGTCATCGACCGCGCGGAACTCGAGAAGATGTTCGGGGCGCTTTACGTCAAGTACCCCGAGTTGCTCGTTTCCGCCTGCAAGGATTTGAACGCGACCGTATTGCGCGACCCCGCCTGCACCAGCTACCTCGAGCCGCTCCTGCTGTTCAAGGGATTCCAGGGCTTGCAGGCCTACCGCGTGGCGCACGCCCTCTGGACCGAGAACCGTTCCTTCCCGGCCAAGATGCTCCAGAACATCGTGAGCCGCAAGTTCGGCATGGACATCCATCCGGCGGCAAAAATCGGTCATGGCCTGCTGATTGACCATGCGACGAACATCGTCATCGGCGAAACGGCCGTAGTCGGCAACAACGTGAGCTTTTTGCACGGCGTGACGCTCGGCGGTACCGGAAACGAAGTCGGCGACCGTCACCCGAAAATCGGTAACGGCGTGATGCTCGGTGCGCACGCCCAGCTGCTCGGCAACATCCACATCGGTGATTGCGCAAAAATTGGTGCCGGTGCCGTAGTGCTCTGCGACGTTCCGCCGCACACGACCTACGCAGGCGTCCCCGCCGTCGAAGTCGGCCACCCGACCGACGACATGCCCAGCTTCAACATGCAGCAGGACTTCACGCGGGACTGCGACTAGCAACGCATAATTGATAATGTATAATGGATAATGTATGATGGTCAATCATCATTTATCAATTATCCATTTAGTTGGCGAACATGAATAAAAAGGATAAGATTCAGTTCATAAGTACAAAGCTGGACGAGCTTTTCCCGAACCCGCCTATTCCGCTCGATTACACAAGCCCCTTCACGCTGCTCGTCGCCGTCGTATTGAGTGCGCAATGCACCGACATCCGCGTAAACCAGGTGACAAAAGTCCTGTTCAAGAAGGCGAAAACGCCTGCCGCCATGGTAAAGCTCGGAGTCGAAAGCATCGCCGAAATCATCAAGCCCTGCGGGTTCTTCAACACAAAGAGCAAGAACATCTTCAACCTCTCCAAGACGCTCGTAGAAAAATACGGCGGAGAAGTCCCCCGCACCTTCGAAGAACTCGAAGCATTGCCCGGCGTAGGCCACAAGACGGCTAGCGTCATGATGATTCACGCCTTCAAGACGCCCGCCTTCCCCGTCGACACGCACATCCACCGCCTCGCCAAACGCTGGGGCCTTTCGGACGGCAGTTCCGTAGAGCAAACCGAGGCCGATCTCAAGAAGATTTTCCCCAAAGAGGAATGGGAAAAACGTCACTTGCAAATCATCTACTTTGGCCGCACATACTGCAAGGCCATGGGCCACAAACCCGAGAATTGTCCCATTTGCAAGTTTGTTTTTACAAACAAGTGATTCAAGGCGTCTACCACGTTCACATGTACTAAATTTTTGTTATAAATTATCTAAATTTGGTGCATGCCGGATAATCAAAGAAAACAAAAATTAACCTCCCGCCAAGAGGAAGTCTTGAGTCTTGTGCGCAAGGGTCTCACCAATGGCGAAATATGCAGAGCCCTGAACATCTCGGAAAACACCGTAAAGGTCCACTTGGCGAACATCTACAAGATCCTAGAAGTCACCAACCGCACCGAAGCCGTATCGGCGAATCCATCAAAGGAAATCGAGTCCGTTCCGCAAAAACAGAACGTCAACGTCGTGTTTGAACCGGACCCCGACCTGAAGAATCATCCCCTGGCACACAGCCTCTACCTTTCCGTTGTCGAAGCCCTTTACCATTACCACCTTTTTTCCATCTCCACGCAAGAAGATGATGGCGTCAAAAACGACGTAACGTACAGAATCAAGTTCTCCGTGGCACAGAGCAGGGCCGAAATGATGTTTGTCTCTCTCTGCTACCGGAAATCGAAAGAAATCCTATGGTCTACGCAGCAAAAAGTGAACCCGGACGATGACATTTCAACGCTCGCGGGCGCACTCACAAGTGCCCTGTTCCGGAACATGACGCTTTCTGCGACAAAGAAATTCGAGGAAAAGCAGAACGTTTCGCCCTTATGGTGGTACGCCTCGTGCTACACCATCGCGAGGATGATGAACCGCAACAAGGAAGCCTTCACCAACTGCGAGACCCTCCTCACCCCCCTGGCCGAACGCGACGGAAACCTCTACGCCACCTACAGCTTGGTGCTGGCTTACTACATCAGCGTTGTCGAGAACTGGGGTTCTACAGAAAAGTACCTCCAAAAAATGGGGCAATACGCCTGTACGGCCATCCGCAACAATCCCTACTCCATCTACTCGCAATTCATGATGGCGCTGTACAACATCCTTATCGGGAACAAGATCGACGCTATCGGCTACTTCAAGCAGATTATCAAAGCGAACCCCTACGACACACTTGCACGCCGCCTGCTTGTACAGATTTATCTGCTAGTCGGGCAAGAAGACGAGGCCTTGCGGCAGCTCGAAGCGTTCAAATGCTTTTCACCGCAATCCGACGACACGCCCTACCTATTCGTAGTCAGGGCGTTCATCTATTTTCTGCAGGGGAATTACGACGAGTGCGAAAAACTTGCAAAACAGGCCCTCTTGGTTTATCCCGAAGCCCCCTTCGCACGGCTTTTCTTGGTGGCATGCAACAACAAGAAGGAGCTCTTTGACGAAAGTCAACGTCACATCAACCTATTTTTCGAGTACCATCCCAATTTTACCAAGGCTGATTTGGACAAGTTAATGGAAGGTATTGCCCCCACACGCAAGAAAATCTTTGCCGACAGCCTCAAGAACATGTTCCCGTAGGTATTACCCCCTCTCGGATTAATACCCGAAAAATAATCCTTTCGGGCTATAGCGCAATAGTACCATCTTAGTTTATCTTTGGACTACAAACAAAGGAAACTAACGATGGAAAATAACACACAACCTAAAGACCCTAACGAATACTACACCAAAGTCCTGACGCTTGCAGACCTGCAGCCAGGAGATATCCTCACGTTCGAAGGGGAAGATCACGGCATCTCGTCGTTAATCATGATGTTCACGAATTCCAAGGTGACACACGGGGCTCTGTTTTACCAGAATACACCCGTCCCTGCCCTTGCCGACGCGGGGCAGTCCGGTATTTTCGCGCATAAAGTCGAAATCAAAGAGGGGGCGCGAAATGTATATGTCAGCAGGCTAACAAAGAAGGAGGGCCTGCTGAAGCCGGACGCCCCCTTCGCGCCGGATGCCCTGAGCCCTGTCCTCAACGCGGCCCATTTTTACGTCTCCGAAGGACTCAAGTACCCGTATTCCGACTTGGTCCTCCTGGCATTAATCCTGATTTACAAGGACATTACCGCTTCGGGCATCAAGCAAGCCATCATCGTCACGCTTCTCGAAGTGCTTGCCGCCAAAATCAAGAAGCTGATCGACGACAAGTTCCATGATGGCGAACACACGATGGTATGCTCTTCTTTTGTCTACCAGTGCTACCTCGATGCCTCCAAGGAGAACAAGGACCTGGAAATCCAGCTGAACAGGGATGCCGACCTCCGCCCGGGCCTCCGCCAAGCAGGCGGCAAGCGTTCCAACACCCTCTTCGACCTGTATGCGGAACACGCCGCCGAATACAACTACAATACCGAAAGTTTCAGGACGTTCAAGGATTCCTTGACCGACGTAACCTTGGAAAACCTCATCGACGAAATCCTGAAGCAGCCTAGGGAAAACCGCGTCACGCTGCTCAAGAGCAACGAGCTCAGCGGTGCCATCGAGTCCTTGCTGAAAACATTGATGGAGCTCTTCAAGATGCCCTTTAAAAACATCGAAGATCTTATCAAGAATGCAGAAAATCTAAAATCCATGTTCGTCACGCCGAACGACCTTTGCTTCAATATCAAGAACGCAGAAAAGGTCGGCAGAATTCCGCTGGACAGGCACGACGAAAACCTCCAAGTTTAACTGCAACAAAGCAGTTAATGCACACACCACACTCACCTAAGAAGGAGAAATAACAAATGGCAAGTTCAATTGCTCAACAGTTCACAGGACTTCCGATGGGAGACCTCATCGGAGGCCCGCTCATGGCTGTCGCCGAAGCCAATGGAAACATGGCTAAGACGCAGACGAAGTTCATTCTCGACACCTGCTTCAACCCCAAAGATGATAAGGGCGACATTATTGAGCCCATCATGATCAAGATGGAAATGAGGCGCGGAGTTCTGTCTTTCGACGCAAATGGTAAGCCGACGACAACCTACGTTGATTCTCAGATCAACCTTCCGCTTCTGACCATCCTCCCCCTCAACAACCTTGGTGTTGACTCCGCATCTGTCAACTTTGAAATGGAAGTCAAGTCCTCCAGTTCTGAAGACATCAAGGAAGAATCGCACAGCAAGACGGAAGCCAGCGCGACTCTTACTGGAAAGGCCGGCTGGGGTCCGTTCTCCGTATCGATTTCCGGTACGGTCAGCTACGCCTCGGAAGACTCCCGTTCCCATGACACGCATTACGAGAACAGCAACACTGCCAAGTATACCGTGAACGTGCATGCAGGCCAGCTTCCCATGCCCAAGGGCGTAAACGTCATCATCGACGCCTTCGCCAAGAGCATCCAGCCCGAAGTACTCCAACCTAAGCAGTAAAAAACGTTAAGGGGCAAATATGGCAGTACTGGAAAAGAGCAATCTGAATTATCTCTCATCGTTGTCGACAGGGAATAGTCTCGAAGCGCTCATCAGCGCTCCACTGACCGCAATATCAAAGGCAAACGCCATGATGCTCAGCGGCCAGGCACAATTCATCCTTGATTTCTGTTTCAGGAATAATGGCGACTCCTACAGCCCGGTCCTGATAAAAATGGAATACACCAAAGATGGCGAGAAATCGTATTTCCACTTGCCACTTCTGACCATCTTGCCCCTCAACAACCTTGCCGTCGATAAGGTGGATGTCAACTTCTGCGTTGAAGTGACATCCACCACGACGCACGTTCCTTCCAATCCCGTGCGCGGCAATCCCGCAAAATCGAAGGTCCTCAGAAAAAAAACCAGACTCGGAGCAAAACTCGCCCCGAAAGAAAACGGCAAGTATAAAGATAATCCATCAAAGAATGGAATATCTGTTGCAATCGAGGCGAAACAGATCCCACTTGCTAGGGGCATCACAACGCTTATCGACGTCTACTCAAAAAACATCATCACCTCAGAGGAGTAAAAAATGAACACGACAAGTATTATCGCCTGCCCCGCTTGCGGCAACCCCATTTCGTTTGACATCTACGGACTCCTTGCAGGGAAAAGGTTTTGCTGTTCCCATTGTTCGGCAGCATTAGCACTCTCTTCCGAAAGCTACGGAGTTGTTGGAAACACCATGCAAAAGTTTGAAGCGCTCAAGGCTAGCGCAGGACGGTAAAGATGAAACTGAACGAGCTCCTGACAGAACTTCGCAAGGCCGTAAACGAGGCCAGCAACGTTTTGCAAGAAAAAAACTTGGAAACGCTCAGCAAGTATTTTGTACAAAAAAAGATTTCCGAATCGGAGACGGTATGCATGCCCAAGACCATCCGCATGGACTATCCCGTAGCAACGGAAGATGGCAAAGTCGCCATCAAGCGCGTAGACGTTCCGCTAATCTCGCTTATTCCTGTAACTAATTCCAAGGTGGAGAAGGCAACCTTTTCCATTGACTTCCAGATGGACGACGAAGATGACGACGTAAAAGTTTCTTTCCCCAAAAAACGCTTTGGCGAGGTACAGCACATGAGCCACCTGGAACTTACGATCACTCCCGATGAAGTCCCGGAAGGAATCGTCTCCATCGTCAGCAAATACAATTCAATGATTCAAAACCAGATCGAGGAATAAGGAGAGAGAAATGAACGTGCAACAAACTATAAATCATGCTTATGGGGGCACCTTACCTGAAAGGGGAATTTACACAGGCATGCTAGCAGAACAAAACACTCTTGCACCAGGCACAGACTTCATTAACATTTTCCAGCCACCTCAAAATTGTCACTGTTTTTATGGAATACAAAATATTGCCAACTCACAAATTTGCATTATCCCAGCAAACTTGACAAATACTATTGTGACTACAAATGGAATGAATGGTTGCTCAATTTATATCTATAGAGCAAATAATCACTTTATTTTCTTCCACAATTGGAACGACAACCAAATTCGTAACCCACAGGACATTCAAACTTTTCGAAATATGGTAAATGCAAAAGCATTACAAGAACATATTCCGAATTGGATAGAATGGAATGGGCCAATTATACCCAAATACACCATAAAATGGAATAATTATTCTTCACAAATGCAAAATAGAGCCGGAAATGAGAACATATTCTGTTTTATTCCATTACTATTTCCTATAGGAAACAATCACTTTCGCGCCTGGTTTCTTTTTTTCGAAAGAAATTTTCATCTCCCTCAGCAAGCTGAAAATCCAAACGCACTTTGGACTTATGACAGACATCAGTCCAAACTAATGGATTTATAAACAATTGGGAAACTACCCCTTAAGCAGTTCCTCGAAGTAGACAATCGTCTTCTCGAGGCCCTGGCGCAGCGGGATAGTCGGTTCCCAGCCGAGAGCTGACTTGGCAAGGTCAATATTCGGGCGGCGCATCTTCGGATCGTCGCCCGGAAGCGGTTTATAGACAATCTTGCTCTTGGAACCCGTCAGGTCAAGCACTTCTTTCGCGAGTTCGAGCATCGTGAATTCGCCGGGGTTGCCGATGTTCACGGGGCCGATAATCTTGTCCTGGTTCATCATGCGGACAAAGCCCTCAATAAGGTCATCCACATAGCAAAAGCTGCGCGTCTGGCTGCCGTCACCGTAAATCGTGATGTCGTCGCCCTTGAGCGCCTGCACAATGAAGTTCGATACCACGCGGCCGTCGTTCATGAGCATGCGCGGGCCATAAGTATTGAAAATACGCACAATGCGGATATCGACATTATTTTGTCTGTGATAATCCATAAAGAGCGTCTCGGCAACGCGCTTGCCTTCATCGTAGCAGCTGCGGATACCGATGGGGTTCACGTTTCCCCAGTAGTCTTCCGTTTGCGGGTGTACCGCCGGATCGCCGTAGACTTCGCTCGTAGAAGCCTGCAGAATGCGGGCCTTCACGCGCTTGGCCATGCCGAGCATGTTGATGGCACCCATCACGCTCGTCTTGATGGTCTTCACCGGGTTGAACTGGTAATGGATGGGGCTCGCGGGGCACGCGAGATTGAAGATGCGGTCCACTTCCAGCAAAATCGGTTCCGTCACGTCGTGGCGGATAAGCTCGAAACAGCGGTTATCGCGCAAGTGCGCGACGTTCGCCATGCGGCCCGTAAAGTAGTTGTCAAGGCAAATCACCTCGTGCCCGTCGTTCAGCAGACGTTCACACAAGTGACTTCCCAGAAATCCTGCACCACCGGTAACTAAGCAACGCATCGCGGCATCCTCTCTTATTTAAGCTTATTCGTCCGAGTCCTTCTCCAGTTCGGCGGCGGAGTTGCCATGGAGAGCCACCAGGCGCACACCGTTCAGAGTCAGGTACGGATCGTAAGTATCAATCACCTTGCTGTGGCCCATCACCATGCGGCCCCAGCCACCCGTCGCAAATACGGGAACTTTCTTCTTGCCCATCTCGGCCTTGATCTTTTCGACAAGCGTCTCGAGCTCCGCCATAAAGCCGTACAAAAGGCCCGCACGGATGGCATCATCGGTATTGTTCGCAATCACGTGTTCCGGCCATTCGATGCTCACCGGCAACAGGCGCGCCGCCTTCTCGGTAAGTACATCCAAACTCGCGCTAATGCCCGGGATAATGAGGCCACCGGCAAAACCGCCGTCCTTCATCACGTCGAACGTAGTCGCCGTGCCCATGTCCACCACGATGGCGTCTTTGTAGCCGCGGTCGCGGAGCGCGATAATGTTGCAGAGTCGGTCGGAACCGAGCGATGCCGGGTTCGGGTACGAAATCGGGCAGCCGAGGCAGTTCTTGGAACTCACCACCTGCACCGGGCGCTTCAAAAGGGTCTGCAAGGCCTTGATCCAGGGGCGTTCATGCGCAGGCACCACCGTCGAGAGGCCCACATGCGTAATCGCCGAGGGCTTGATCTCGGAAAAACGGACAAGGCCGCCAATGCGGTTCATCACCTCGTCGCTAGTCGTTTCCTTGCGGGTCGTGAGCCTCCAGTGGTCCACAACCTTGTCGCCTTTAAAAATACCCAAAACCGTGTGGGAGTTGCCCACATCAACCACAAACGAGAACGTATCCGACTTTTTCAAATTCTTTTTCATGTGCAAATCACTGTTTGCTCAAAAAATAGCAAATTCGGCCTACCGCTGTTTCTTCTTGAGGAGCAGAGCGCCCCCGACAATCAGCGCAAGGCCTATGGCGAGCGAAAGTATCGCGCTCCTCGTGAATCCCGCCACGATATAGCAGACAAAGCTCACGCAGGCCACCGAAAGCGCGTAGGGCAACTGCGTATTCACGTGGTTCACATGGTTACAGTCCGCACCGGCACTCGCCATAATCGTCGTGTCCGAAATCGGTGAAATATGGTCACCGCACACAGCCCCTGCCATGCATGCCGAAATAGAAATAATCATCAGGTTCGGATCGATGCTCGAGAACGCCGCCACCACAATCGGAATCAAGATGCCGAACGTCCCCCACGAGGTTCCCGTAGAGAAGGCAAGCCCCACACCGACAAGGAAGATAACCGCCGGCATCAAGTTCATGAACCCGGCCGCGCTTCCCGAAATGAGACCCGCCACAAAATCCTTCGCACCGAGCGTATCGGTAACGCCCTTCAAGCTCCAGGCAAGCACAAGAATCAAAATCGCCGGGACCATCGCCTTGAATCCCTCGGGCAGGCACTCCAGGCATTTGCCCAACTTCAAGACGCGACGCCCCAAGTACCAAATCACCGTCACCACAAGCGCACCAAAGCTGCCAATCACAAGGCCAACCGAAGCGTCGCTCGCGCCGAACGCATCGACAAATCCCTTATGCGCTTCTCCGCTCGAGAAGAATCCTCCCGTGTAAATCAATCCGGTCACGGAGAATACAATCAATATGGCAATCGGGAAAATCAAATCCGCGACAGTCCCGCGGGAGTCTTCGCGCTTCAGGGACTCCGTCTGCGCCTCCAGTTTTTCGGCCGCGGTCTCGTATTTTTTCATCGGGCCAAAATCCACCTTCAAAAGAATCACCGTAAACAGAGCCGCGATGGTAAGCAGAGCGTAAAAGTTATAGGGAATCGACTTCACGAAAAGTCCCAGGCCATCTTCGCCCTCGACAAAGCCGGTCACCGCCGCCGCCCACGAACTGATTGGCGCGATAATGCATATCGGAGCCGCCGTGGCATCTATCAAGTACGCCAGCTTTTCGTGGCTGAGCTTAAACTTGTCCGTAACGGGACGCATCACGGAACCCACCGTGAGGCAGTTGAAATAGTCGTCCACAAAAATCAAGATACCCAAGATGACAGTCGCGAGCTGCGCGCCCACCTTGGACTTGATGTGCTGTTTTGCCCACTCGCCGAATGCGGCCGCGCCGCCGGATTTGTTCATCAAGGCAACCATCGTTCCCAGAATGACAAGGAAAAAGAGTATGCCCACGTTCCACGGGTCCGACACCTGCTTGACCATTCCATCCTTGAATACGGCATCCAAGAAATGCGGGAAGTTTCCTTCGCTAATGAACAGCCCACCCATCAATACGCCAACGAACAGGGACGAATATGCCTCCTTCGTTATAAGGGCAAGGACAATGGCCACAACCGAGGGCACCAGCGCCCAGAACGTTCCATGAAAATAGGATACAACTTCAACAGCCTGTTGTTCCATAAGATACTCCTTGGGTTTTCAAGGAATATAAAAAACGAGAGTTTTGTGGTTTTAGCCTACTAGATTCGCATCGAGATATCGAGCGCCTTCACGCTATGCGTGAGCGCACCGACAGAGATGTAGTCAAGGCCGAGCGTCGCGATTTCCTTCGCGCGTTCGAGCGTCATGTTGCCAGAGCCTTCCACCAGGCACTTGTCGCCGCTTTCCTTGATAATCTTGAGGGCCTCGGCCATCATCTCGTTGCTCATGTTGTCGAGCATGATGACGTCTACGCCCTTGTTCAAAAGCGCACGCAGCTGGTCGAAGTTTTCGACTTCCATTTCGACCATCAAATTCTGCTTGTTGTTCTTCTTCACGACTTCGAGCGCCTGGAGCACGCCACCCGCCGCAGCGATGTGGTTGTCCTTCACGAGCACCATGTCAAAAAGGCCCATGCGGTGGTTAGAACCGCCACCCACGCGCACGGCATACTTCTGCAACGTGCGGAAACCGGGAACCGTCTTGCGGGTATCGAGAACCTTCGTCTTGCCACCCTTCAGGGCTTCCTGGAAGGTATGCGCGACCGTCGCCACACCCGAAAGCTGCTGGATAAAGTTCAGGAGAGTGCGTTCGCCCGTCAAGAGTTCGTGCGTCGTACCGTCCATTTCGGCAATCAGGTCGCCCTTCTTGACAACGTCGCCATCTTTCTTGTGGAGCGTCACCTTCACATTTGCCTTGAGTTCCTGGAACACGAGCTCGATCACCGGGAGGCCGGCAAGCACACCGTCTTCCTTGGCAATCAGGCGGGCATGCTGCTTCTGGTCGGCAGGGATAGTCCATTCGCTAGTCACGTCGCCCGTGCGCACGTCTTCGGCAAGCGCCAAGCGAATCATCGTAAGTGCATCTTCGGTAGGAAAAACTGGTGTAGAATTATCGCCGTACATTACTGCGCTCCTTTTCCGGTCAACACGACGTAGACCGTACGCACCAAAATCTGGAAATCCAAAAGCAGGCTCATGTTCTCGTAGTAGTACATGTCGTACTGCAACTTGATCTGCACATCCTCGATGCTCGTATCGTAATGGTGACGCACCTGCGCCCAACCGGTAAGGCCGGGCTTCATCTTGAGGCGGCTGATGTAGAACGGAATCTGTTCACGGAGCTTGCTGATAAACACGGCACGTTCGGGGCGCGGGCCCACCATGCTCATGTCGCCCTTCAGCACGCAAAGAATCTGCGGCAACTCGTCGATGCGGGTCTTGCGCAGGAACTTGCCCACCTTCGTAATGCGCGGGTCGTCCTTGGTGGCCCACTGGGCGCCGAACTTTTCGGCATCGGTGCGCATGGTACGGAACTTGTAGACCGTAAACGGCTTGCCGTAAAGGCCAATCCTCTCTTGCGAATAGAACACCGGGCCCCAATCCTCGAGCTTGATGGCAATGGCCGCCAGCAGGCAGACCGGCAAGGAACAAAGTCCGAGGAAAGAACCGAAAACGATATCGACAACGCGCTTGACGCGCACCTGCCACGGCGGCATCGTGAAAGCGAAAAGTTCCTGGAGTTCAAAACCGTGAACAAGGTTCCCCTTGAACTGGCCGTTCACAACAGGGTAAAGTTCCGGAACAATGTAAATATGCAGCGGCAGTTCGCAAATCCATACCAGCACGCGCATAATCTCTTGCGGGGAGGAACTGTCGTGAGCAATGATGATGCCGCTAACCTTGAACTTCTTGACAAGGACCGTCAAATCGGAATACTTGCCGAGCACCGGGAACCCGGCGAACTCGTGGTCCATCACCTGGAAGCGTTCATCGACAAAGCCGACCACGCGCTGGCCCAGTTCGGGAGTCTTTTTGAGGGATTCGGCAATCTTGCGGCCGGACTCCGTCGCGCCGAGCACGAGGATGTTGTTCGCGCCGTACCCCCACTTGAGGAGACCGCGCAGGCAAAGGTAGATGAACATGCGGAAGCCGGCCACCAGCAAGATGGCGAGCCCGCCGTAAATGAAAATCCAGGGGAAGCGAGAGCCGTAGATGTAGTCGCGCACCACGGACTGGTTCGCAAAGACCTTGGCCACGAACTCGGAACCGAACAGGCAGATGATGATGAATACGATTCCTACCGCCACCGCACGCAGCACACGCAAAATCTGGTGCGTTCGCGAATTCAGGAGCCACGAACGGTAAAGCCCGGCACAAACGAAAAGGACAATCCAGCCCGTGTTCAGGACCAGGCACAGCCCGAGGTAGGCGTCAATCGTCCTGCTCGGGTCGTACTTGTCCACGATCCAACCGCTGTGGAACTGCACCCAAAACGCCAAGGCGAAGCATATCGTCAAGGCGACGTAGTCCGACAGGACCAACAGGATGCGTTCTAGCGTACTGGCGCGGAACATGTTCCTAAACTACAAAAATACGGACTCCGAGGCCACCCGCTACGCGAGGAAGCGGATAACCTGGCTCTTTTCGACGATTTCGGGCAGGGCGTCGATGGCGTCCACCGCCTTCGAGGCCTTGCAATCCAGCGTCTTTTCGGTAATCACCACCACGGAAACCTTGCCCGGGTCGTTCACGTTCTTCTGGATAATGGTCTCGATGGAGATGCCGTTTTCGGCGAGGATGCTCGTAATCTTCGCGAGCACGCCGCAGGCGTCGCGGGACGTGAAGCGCAGGTAGTAGCGCGAAGACGTTTCCGAAATCGGCACGAGCGTCGCGGAATTTTCGACGTTGAACCAGCCCATGGGGAGCGCCTTGCGGCTACCCTGGTCCACGGAGCGGGCCAGGGAAACGAGGTCGGCCACCACGGCAGAAGCCGTCGGGAGGCGGCCAGCGCCGGCACCGGTCTGGACCGTTTCGCCCAGGTTGTCGCACTTGAGGTAGACGGCATTGATGACGCCGTTCACGTTAGAAAGCAGGTTGTCGTTAGAGACAAAGCACGGATGCACGCGGGCGTCCACGCGGTCACCATCGCGGTGGTAAATGCCGAGGAGCTTCACGCAGCAGCCGATTTCCTTGGCGAACGCGATGTCCTGGGCGGTAATCTTAGAAATGCCGGTCACGTGAATCTTTTCGAAGTCCACGCGCTTGCCGCTGCAGAGGCTAGCGAGCAGGGCCGTCTTGTGGGCGGAGTCGATGCCTTCGATATCGAAGGTCGGGTCGGCTTCGGCAAAGCCGAGCTTCTGGGCGTCCTTCAGCACCACGTCAAAGTCCAGGCCTTCGTCGGCCATGCGGCTCAAAATGTAGTTGCAGGTACCGTTGATGATGCAGCTCAGGTGTTCCACCGTAGAGCCGAGCAGGCCTTCCTGGAGGCTGCGGATAATGGGAATGCCACCGCCAACCGCGGCTTCGAACAGCACATGCAGGCCGTTCTTGGCTGCAAGCGGGAAAATTTCGTGACCGTACTTGGCGAGGAGAGCCTTGTTCGCGGTCACCACATGCTTGCCGCTTTCGAGGGCGGCCAGAATCCACTTGCGCGGCATGTTGTAGCCACCGGCGAGTTCCACGAGCACGTCGATATCGTTACCGGCGATCATTTCGTCGGCGTTGGTCGAAACCTTGTAGCCCTTCGCCTTGTAGGGGGCAACTTCCTCTTCGGACTTCGCGCAAATGCAGGCGAGTTCGAGTTCAACACCGAGCTTTTCCTTGTACTCGGCAATTTTCTGTTCCAGGATCTGGATGACACCGCCACCGACGGTTCCAGTACCAATTAAGCCAATACGCAGCATATTGCGTCTCCATTTTAAATTTTTCGGAGACACAATATAGAAAAACTACCGCACACTTACCCTACGGGAGTCGTGCCCGATACCGAGAATATAGTTCCCGGACACCGGGACTGCCACGTTGAAATTGGAACTGTGGACAATTCCGTGCAGAACCACATGCCCCTGCATGTCGAAGAGCGTGTATTTAGCCCCTTCGCGGGCACCTGCCACCTGAAGGCTGCGGTTTACAACGCTCACGCTGAACTGCGGAGCAATAGCAACGACAGGCACAGATTCCTTACTGCTGGAGCTAGACTTCGCCGAGGAACTGGACTTCGCACTGCTGCTCGAGGACTTTGCAGAAGAACTGCTCGACACGCTCGAAGAGGACTTCGCGGAACTGCTGCTCGACTTAGGCGGAACCACAGAAGAGCTGGAGGCTACGCTCGAAGACGACACCACGCTGGAACTGGACGAAACAGAACTGCTGGAAGGCGGCAACTTCTCAAAGGTCGCAACAAGGTCAACATCTTCCTTGGCATCAAAGTAACAGTAGGCCCTTGTTCCGCACAGATTATCCCATTCTACAAATCGGTATCCCTCATTAGGCACAGCCTCCACATAAACCGTTTTTCCATAACTATAGTAGCTAAAAGCAGATGGGTTATACGTTGAGACGGACCACTCATTTCCAACCCTAACCCTGCCTGCATAACCGTTATTCGAAGTAACCTTAATACGGACGAAAATCTTGCTCCACCCTGCATAGAAGTTCAAGTCACCCGAATCTGTCGCTGCGATTTCGGTAACGGGTTCATCATCTGAAAAATCCGCCGTGGTGTACCAGCCATCAAACGTATAGCCTTCACGTTCCAGTTTCGGCAAAGCAACAGTCTCTCCCGGCGTGTAGAAAATATATTTGCATAAAGTCGTATCCATGTGAAGAACTGCAACATAGCGTTCCTCCTTTTGGCCAAACACCGGGTAGTAATCGCCCTGTTTCCAGACATCGCCATTGGCGCCACCGGCAACCACATTACCTTCAGAGTCCTTCTGCACATAATCGTGCAAGGCGGTAGCAAGCGTACCATCTTCGAAAGCGCTCGCGGCAACAGGCTGGGCTCCAGCGGACTCGATACCATTCCCTGCCAAGTAGAAGTTGTTTTCTACGGTCCACTTATCACTAAACCCGGAAAACTCATATTCATCCGAGAAAGACCCCATATTGTAATTGTTCAATATATAGGACTGCAATGGGCGAACTTCTACGACGTCTACCCTAGACACCATGTAGCGTACCCCAGCATAATCCCCAACCAGGCCACCGAGCAATCCTTTGCCCTGCCCGTTCATATCAAAAACACTGTAGTTATTCACTACAAGGGCATTCCCGAGAAGATTACCCACAAGAGACCCGGCCCTAGGAACAGACACCCAATAATCTGATGAACTCGAATAATACGACGTGTCAGATTCCAAATATGCCGTGCCCTTGCTAAAGTTCTGAACGAGGGTCAAGTTTTCATAGCTGCTCCCCACAAGGCCACCTATATACTCAAAGCCATCCGAATGCATCTTCCCTTCATAACCGCTGTTCTTGATTACGAGATTGCTCTGGGAATGCCCGACAAGCCCACCCCTGCCTCCAATTTCAGGCAGATCGCACGAGTTGCCAAAACAAAGACTCTTTACGACATCGATATTGCCCTTGAAATAGCAACTATCCATAATCAGCGGATTACCCACATATTCAACAATGCCACTGCCCACAGAATAAGAATCGACAATCGTCAGATTGCGGATAACAGAGGGCTTTCCGTCGGCCTTTGACAAAATACGGCCAATCATTCCGAAAGAGTCAAACATGTATAGGCCCGAAATACTATGCCCCTGGCCATCGAATGTTCCCCAAAATTTGGATATATGCAACCAAGGCAAGAAATCACTCGCTCTTGACTTATCAAGGGTTCCATCACGTTTTAGGACATTCTTGTTTACCACGATATTTTTCGTAAGTTTGGCACATAAGTCAGAATGCGGACCCACTCGATCAAGGCTATCCATTCCATTCATCATTTGTGCAAAACCATAAAGTTCCGCCACATCAGAAATCTCATAGCAGTTGTCCGTAGCATCTAATACAGGCGTCTTCAGTTCAAACCATTTTGCATAGAAATCCTTATCACCGACATCTGTAGCAATTATGGAATCTACCCTATCGCCCGTCAATTCGGCATTATCGAACCAGCCCTCAAGGAAAAAGCCTTCTTTAAAGGCATTATTACCAGTTGGAAGAGAAGCATTAAAGCCTTCCACATATTTGCAGGAAGTAGATTCTTCACCACGCCAAAACTCACAACGATTCCTTAATACGGCATCATAATTGGTATACCAATCCTGACGAACACTTCCCCCATTCAGATGGAACGTTATTTTATAGATATCTTTCAATTTCGCCCAATATTCAAGATTGCCCGACACGCTATCGGCAATGACCGTATCCTTTTCACCGTCGAATTCCTTGTTCTGGAACCAGCCAAAGAAGACCGCATTCTCCTTGACCACCGTATCGGGCAAATCATAAGTAAATCCGGAGATATAGCTATCGAAATAACTGGCAGAGTCGCCAGTAAAGGTATGGAACGTCACGCTATAGCGGCCCGCCGCAGAGTTCTTGACCGATCCCGAAAAATTCGGGTACTTATCCGTTCCTACGTTCTGTCCCCAAATGCCGTTCGCCTCGTGCAAAGCAAACGCCACCGCTCCATTCTTGAGTTGGGCCGTGGTCACATGTTTAGTGCCATCCCTATCTTTCGATTCACGGGAATCCGCCACATAAGAATTCTTGATATCTATAGTCCCAGAATACCCGCCATACAATTTATCATCTTCCGCATTGTAACTGTTCTCTATAGCCAATTCGACACCGTCATCAACGTATCGCACCATATACGAATACTCGCCATCATTTATATAGTGGGCGACGGATTGGTTGAAACAATTGGAAATCTTCGCATAGGACACCCTATCGTCTTCGGGATCGGAATCAACCACATCTACGACAAAGGTTCCTAATCTCGGCCCCCTGTTGAATCGATCCGCAAAGAACCACGAATCCACGATGCCCAAGTTCTTTATGGTAGTCGGATTTTCAGGATTTGCGACTAGCACACGGATAAAACCGGCATCCGAAGCGTCGGCTACATTGAACACGTTCTGGAAAAGGCCCGAAATCGTGTGTCCATTGCCATCGAACGTACCCGCGAAGGAGTCAATCGGATTCCAAGGAACAAGCTCATCTTCACTTTCAATATCCTCAAAACCGCTGTTGACAACAATGTCCCTTGTCAGCTTGCCACAGGCGGTCTTGTTCTTTACAAAACCGTCAGTTCCGTTCACAATGGCGGCAAAGCCGTACAGTTGGGCCGCATTCGAAATCTGGTAGCATCCATCCAACAAATCCGGAGTCTGGGGAGAAATTGTTACGGCATTTGCCGAAATTGCAGCAGCCAGAACCGTTGCCAAAGGCAAAAACGAGTGTTTCATAGGGCCTCCTAGGTGTCCTTCCTTATTCTTGGAAGAAATATATAACATTTCACCCCCTCACCTTAAATCTAAAGGAAATAAGGCGAGCGTTTTTTCGTCCCAATAACTATATTTCCCAGTATGGAACAGGAATCAGTCAATCCGGCGATCGACAGTCTTCTGAACGAACAGAAGCTCAAAAACATCGTTTATCCGGCACACCTCTTCAGGACGCGCCTAAACGAGGAATTCCTGCGCGCGAACCGAACCCGCAGGCCGTTCCTGTTCATCAAGATTTATTCGCACCAGTACGACTTCTTCGGTTGGGGCAGCCCGTCGCGCACCGTCGAAAAGACCTGGCGCATCAGCGTGCTCACCATGTTCTCGCACCTCAGGTTCATCGACGTCCTCGGCTACCTGAGTGACGGCAGCGGTATCGGCCTGATACTCCTCAACTCGGACATGACCACGTTGGAGACCATCCGCAAGGAGATTCTCCACAAGCTGAACGACGCAGGCCTTATCCAGACGCTCCGCATCAACCCGAAAAAGCCCATCTTCGAAGCGTTCCTCTATACGGGCTTCCAAGAGAAGGACAACCTGGAACTCGCCGACAAGATCAAGGATTTCAACAGCACCAACGGACGTTTCTTCTCGCTCGAGCGCCTGAACCTGGACCACATCTGGGAACACCCCAACAGAATCCACTTCCGCCACATGATCAAGCGCTTCGTGGATCTGTCCTGCACGAGCATCGCGCTCATCCTGCTGTCACCCGTGTTCCTATTCTGCGCCATCGCCGTCAAGATTAGCGACCCCAAGGGCCCGGTCATCTTCAAGCAGACGCGCGTCGGCCGCAACGGCAAGCTTTTTACCATGTACAAGTTCCGCAGCATGTACGTTGATGCCGAAGAACGCAAACAGCAGCTGATGGCCAAGAACGAGACGGGCGGCAAGACGTTCAAGATGAAGAACGACCCGCGTATCTATCCGTTCGGCCGCGTCCTCCGCAAGTTCAGCCTCGACGAGCTCCCCCAGTTCATCAACATCATCAAGGGGGACATGTCCATCGTCGGTCCGCGCCCGCCCATCCCGTCGGAAGTGGCCGAGTACGAACCGTGGCACCGTATGCGTCTTTCCGTGACCCCGGGCCTCACCTGTATCTGGCAGGTCAGCGGTCGCAGCAACATCCCCTTCGAAGGGCAGATGCGCCTCGACAACGACTATATCCGCCGCGACGGCAAGATTGGCGAAGACATCAAGCTCATCCTCAAGACCTTCAAGGTCGTGTTCAAGGGAGACGGCGCTTACTAGTTAATTGATAATTGATAATTGATGACTTATAGTTGATAATTTCTGGGGTTGGTTGAAAAAAAGGATGTGAATATGAATAGGAAAATCATTACAACCGCCCTGATGGCAACATCAATAGCCACCGCAGCAAACATTACCGTAGACCCCGCCGCCACGGCACAGAAAGTCGTGGGCTTTGGTGCAGGCGCCGCCTACTACCAGAGCTGGATTACCGCCATGAGTTCTTCGATGCAGAAGGACTTCTACGACACCGCGTTCACCGGGCTCAACCTCTCGCTACTGCGCATCGGCAACTGGAAGCAGGAAGACACCACAAGTATCGCCGCCGATGCAGCCATCGTCAAGGCAGGCAAGGAACGTCGCGGCAACAGCCTCAAAATCGAGATGTCCAGCTGGTCTGCTCCGGGCCGTCTCAAGCCGAGCGGCAGCGTGAACGGAAGCGACGGACATTCCAAGGGCGAAAAGACCTTGAAGACTTCCTCCAACGACCCGTACGGCAAGTTCGTATACAGCGAGTTCGCCAGCTGGTGGAAAAAGAGCCTGCAGGCATACGCCACCGCGGGCATCACTCCCGACTACATCAGCCTGCAGAACGAACCCGACATGGAAGCGACCTACGAAGAGACGCTCTTCGAGCCCACCGAGACAAGCGAAATCGCCGGTTACAAGCAGGCGCTCCAGGCCGTGCGCGATTCCATCAGCACACTCGCAAACCCGCCCAAGATTCTCGGTCCCGAACCGCTCGGCATCGGTTACAATAACTTCGAAAAGTACGCGAAGGCGCTCGACGACAAGAACCTCGACGGTTACGCCTACCACCTGTACCATGCGGGCGACGGCAACGACAACTCCGGCAACAACTACCTGAATCCGGAGAACTTCCGCAAGGCGATGACCGCCATCGGCAAGAGCTACGGCAGCGACAGCAAGCCCATCATCATGACGGAATTCTGCACCATGGAAAGCGCCGTGCGCGAGCAAGACATGCTCGGCCTCGCCCACATTATGCAGGTCGGCTTCACGAGCGGCAAGCTCAACGCCTATATCGCCTGGGAGCTCTTCTGGGGCGAAGAAAACGGCCAGCTTATTGGCGTGTGCCCGGGCGAAGGCTGGAGCAGCTGCAAGGAAGCCAAGCTCTACATCAACCCCGAATACCACGCCATGCGCCACTACTCCAAGTTCGTGAACCCGGGCTGGCGCGTGGTGAGCAGCACCGCCGACGGTAGCGATGTATATGCGGTCGCCTTCCGTAGCGCCGACTGCGACTCCATCTCCGTTATCGCCATCAACAAGGGTTCGGCTCAGAACTTGAACCTCTCCGTGAACGGTTACAACCCGGTCTATGCCGTGCAGTCTAGCGAAGGTGGCGAAAAGAGCAAGACCGTCACCGCGGGCACCATCATCGACGCTCCGGCAAAGTCCATCACCACGGTCGTGTTCACCTCGAGCAACACCGCGGCACTCCAATGCGAAGACTCCCCCATCGACGACCCGTACATCGATCCGAACAAGAACTTCGGCGACTCGCTCGTCATTGTGGACTACGCCAACGAATCGTCTGCCGCCGGCTGGAAGAGCGACGAGACGCTCGGCACCGTCACCTTCGAGACGACCGCGCTCGACGGAATTTCAAAATATGTAAAGATTCCTCTCGCCGGTTGTGCGCAAGATGACTGCGGCTACCAGCACGCCCTCTTCACGCTCCCGGACGAAGTCGCCGTAAAAGAACCGCTCACCGCCTGCAAGGAACTCGTGTTCACCATGATGAGCATCGACGCCGAAGACGCCTCCGTAAACATCGGCGGCGCGGGCGGCAGCACCTGGAGCAGCTACCAGTACGGCAACACTGCGCCCGCGGGCTCCTGGGCCGAGGTCTCGGTACCGCTCGACAACGAAATTGACTCGACCGGAGCCCCCTTCGGCTCTACGCAACTCTCGTTCAACAGCGATAACGCCGGCATCTACATCGCAAAGATTGTCGCCACCGGTTGCGGCGGCACCGACGCCATCAAGGGCATGCGCAAGAACTTCGCCGCAAACGACATGAACGCCACGGCCAAGGTGTTCGACTTGAACGGCAACCTGCTGTGGACGGGCATCAAGGGAGAGGCGCTCAATGCAAACGGCACGCTTCGCCTGAACCTGCGCAAGGGCATGTACATCGTGAAGACGAAGACATCGACCGTAAAAGCGGTGAAATAAATGGATGATTGATAATTGATGATGGATGATGTGGATGTGAAATGATTAATCACACACCCCACATTACACATTAAAAAAAACGGCCTTGCGGCCGTTTTTTCGTTCCCAAAAGCAAAGGCTATTCGCCTTCGGCGAGGGCTTCCTTGAATTCGTCGACAATCGCGATGTATTCGTCGATCTTGTCTTCCTTGGAATTCAGGTGGTTGAGAATCTGTTCCAGGTGGTCCTTGCTGAACACGGCCTTGAGCTGGCGGCTAGCGTGGCCCCTGTAGCCCCATTCCTTGAGAATCTCGTCGGTCACCAGGAAGGAGTCGTCCATCGAGACAAAGCGCATCGGGCCGTACACAGCCCAGTTGTGTTCGAGCTGCATGCATTCGGGTTCTTCGAGTTCCGGGTTTGCCATGTAGCGCTGGATGTGGCGGGTACGCACGTCCTTGATTTTGTCGATGCGCATGTAGCCCATGATGAGGTACTTGTTACGCATTTCGGATTCGCTCAGACCCTCGTAGCGGGTGCCAAACAAGATATAGCGGCTCTTCGCCTTGAGAATGGCGTTGATTGCCTTCACGTTGTAGCAGCTCATCAGGCCGTAGGTGCTCGTCTCGTAGTTGGGCTCGTAGAGGAAGCCCTTTTCGTTTTCGTTCAGCTGGTCGCGGACCGGCATTTCGGACTGGTGACTGGTTTCCACGTAAAGCAAGCTGCCTGCGGCATTGCCGCGGTAGTCCTGCCAACCTTCGAGATTGATCTGTGTTTTTGGCATTTTTACAACTCTCTATGATAAAAAAAACACAAGCGGACCTAAACAGGTTCGTCAGTTACACACATCAAGATACAATTTACGGATTAAAAAGTCAACGATTTAGCCGAAATATCGTGCATTCCGAACAAAAAAGCGCCTTTTTCGAAGAATTTCGCGGTATCGGACGTCAAAAACGAGGCCGTGCCCCCGCGCGTAAGGCGGCAATCCATCTCAGGGTGGCGCTTCAGGTAGTCCACCGTCTTGTCGGCGACGATTCCGCCCTGGAAAACGAGCCGGACCCCGGTAGGAAGTGCGGCCCGGATTTCCTTCTCCAAAAGCGGGTAATGCGTGCAGGCCAGCAATACCGTATCGATTTCCGGATCTTCCGCGAGCAGGGCCTCCACGTCGCGCTTCACGAAATAGCGCGCCCCTTCCGTCCCGGCCTCGCCGCATTCCACCAGCGGTACCCACATGGGGCAAGCGTGCTGGGTCACGTGCAATTCCGGGAAAAAGTGCCCGATTTCAATCCCGTAGCTGTTCGACGACACCGTTCCCGCCGTCGCGAAAATACCGATGTGTCCGGTCTTGCTGAACTTGCCGATTTCTTCGGCGGTCGGGCGTACAATCCCCAGCACGCGGCGGTCCGGGTACTCTTGCGGCAGAATATCCTGCTGAATACTCCGGAGCGCCTTGGCCGATGCCGTATTGCAGGCGAGAATCACCAGCGGGCACCCGCGGGCAAAGAGCTCCCTCACGGACTCGAGCGTATAGCGGAAAATCGTCTCGAAGCTGCGCGTACCGTACGGCGCGCGCGCATTGTCACCAAAGTAAAGGTAGTCGTAGTCCGGCAATACCTTGCGCAGTTCACGCAATATGGTAAGGCCACCGAATCCGGAATCGAACACGCCTATCATTGGAGGGCGGCCTCCATGCGTTCGCGGATTACGTGCATCACGTCGTGGCGCGGTTCGATACGTTCTTTCTGCGCGCGCAGGGCGGCAATATCGAGCGGTTCAAGAATCCTTGCTGTCACCTTGACCTGCCCCAAGTTTTTGCGGCCCTCCCAGGCATACCGGGTACCGCGGATCACCACAGGCAAAATCGTCGCGTCGGACTCTATGGACAAGCGAAAGCCGCCGCTCTTGAACGGGTTCAGGCTCTCGTCGTGGCCACGCGTGCCCTCCGGGAAAATGCTCAGCACCGGCACACGCCCGCTGGCCATGGCCTCGCGGATAAGCCGGGCGCCACCGCCCTTCTCGCGGTTCACAAAGATGCAGCCAATCCTGTGCATCCAAAAACTGAGGAACGGAATATAGCGGAGTTCCTTCTTCGCGATAAAGCCGACCGTCCTCTCCACCGCGAGGAAAATCACGGGGATGTCCGAATAGGAATTGTGGTTGGCCATCACGAACACGGGCCTAGTCCAGTCCACGCGACCGAGCATGGCCTGGTCTTGCACGGAAAGGTCTATGCGGAGCCTCTTCATGCAGAACATCGAGAACTTCTGGATTTTCTTCTCGAACCAGTTGTGGAACTCCCCACGATAGCGCAACATAATCAGCGGCAACAGCAAGATATGCACGAGCATATACAGCAGCACCGTCGTAGCGACATAGACTCTAAACAAGAATACTGGCATTTTCAAATTCTTTGGCGGCTCTTCCTTATCGGGCAGGAACCTCGACCTTTTAAGTTTGCGGAGCCTACCCTTCCAGAACCTCTTCTTGCAATATAACAAAATCAGGTACGATTCGGCACGGGTCACGCCGACATAATATAATCGGCGTTCTTCATCCATCTGTTTTTTTCGTTGCGCCGAGTTGCCCGTACATTCACCCGGCGTAAGCCCCTCGGCAAGCCCCGCGTAGAACACCACCGCGTACTGCAATCCCTTGGACGCATGCACCGTCTCCACATGGATGCCGTCTTCCACCGTCAAGCCGCCCTCGAGTTCGGCACCCGCGACAGGCAGGCCCGCATCGGCAAGGGCCGTCTCGTAGTACAGACGCTGGCGGTTGTAGCGGACAAGGATGGCGAAGTTCTTCCAGCGCAAGTCGTACGACATCCTCAGGTCCCTGACGGCAGCGACAATCTTCTGGAGCTCTTCCACGGGGTTCTCCGAAACCCACACCTCCGGCTTGCGGTTCTCGCGAAACAGCGGGTTCCCGCCCGAGCCCTTCAGGTTCCCCGCACGTAGCACCTTCCTAAGGCGTAGCGGCTTGTTCACGAATATCTCGTTCGCGAGGTGCAGCACGTTCGGCGTCGAGCGGTAGTTCCACTCCAGGCGGATAAGCGTGCTCTCCTTGAAGTCCCTGCAAAAGCGTTCGATGTTGCCGATGTCGGCACCGCGGAACCCGTATATGGCCTGGTCGTCGTCGCCCACCACGAACAGTTCCCTGCGATTCCCAAGCAGCGCACGTACAAGGCGGTACTGCGAAGGGTTGATGTCCTGGTACTCGTCCACCATTATCTCGGACCACATCGAGCGAAAGTAGTCCCGCGCCTCCGCGCAGGTTTCCAACAAATTAATAGACTGGTATATCAGGTCTTCGAACACCACGGCACCCGACTCCAGTACGCCGCACCGCAACTCCTCGATTTTCGACTTCAGCCGCGACGGGTGCGTATCGGCAAAGAGTTCCTCGCGGTTCAGCTGCGAAGGCGGAATCCTCAACCGCGAAAGGTCTTCCAGGAATTCCCGACCCGACGATTCCTGCGGTACGGGAGCCTTGCGGAAGCCCACCATCTCGTAGGCGAACCTGCCGCCTATCTTTTGCCGCAACATAAACAGCGCAAGCGAATGGAACGTACACAAGCGCACACCCGCATCGGGGAACAGCTTCTGCACGCGCTCGCGCATCTCGGCGGCCGCCTTCGCGGTAAAGGTGAGCGCCAATATTTTCTCGGGTTCAACGCCCATCGCTATGCGGTACTGGATTCGCTTGGTCAAGACGGACGTCTTTCCGGAACCGGCTCCCGCCAATATCAAGAGTTGAGCGCCCTTGCGGTGGTCGTGAAGCACGGCCGCCCTCTGGTCGCTATTGAGACCTTCCAGGATGCCTTGCACATCCATAACAACCTCTATGGAACGCCGCCTGCGGGGCGGCCACATCTAGAAAGGGACAGGCTACCCGGCCTTGTCGAGAGCCTTTTCCGGTTTGCCCCCGAGCAAGAAGGCAAACGCACCGAACAGGCTCAACAGCAGGCTTACAAAGTAAGCCAGCAACTGGATCACTACGGATTCCAGGCTCGCCACGCCCGCACGGGCGAACAGCGACTGCGCCAGGAATTCACGCGGTCCAAAACCGCCAATGGAAATCGGGAGCGCGCTCACGATAGCCACCAGCGGGATGTAGTAAAAGTACCAGGAAATCGAGAGGGCGACGCCCACCGCGATACCGCAAAAGTAGTGGACGAGAATCCTCAAGGACTGCGTCGCCACTGACAATAGCGAAATCTGAATCCACAGCTTCACGGAACGGAAATCCCTGAAGCGGTTGAACATGTGGATGACGCGTTCCTGCACACGGCCGGGCAGCACCTTCGACATGGCGAGGCAGCAAAGGTTACCCAGGCGCCTGCTGAACAGGGCCGCGAACATCGTGCAGAATCCAAGGAAAATCCAAACCGAAGGCCACAAGAAAGCACGCTGCGCATCGTCGTACGCAAAGAACAGGGCGCCCATGGCGAGCGTGAAAATCGTAACGAAAAACAGCCCGTAGAGCCTGTCGAACACCGTCGCCGTAAAGCCTGCGCCAACGCTATCCTGCCCGCCCTGCATGCGGATGTCGTAAACCTTCTTCACGTCGCCGCCCACATTGCCGGGCATAAAGTTGTTGAAGAACAGCCCCACGTAGTACAGCTTGAGCAGGCGCCCGTACGTCAGGTGGACACCCTGGCGTTCCAGAAGCAGTTTCCACTGCAGGCACGCGGTAAAGTTCGAAACGGCGAGGCACACCAGCGCAAGCACAAAAGGCTTAACGCTGTCCACCGAGAAAAGGCGGAACAAGTCGCCCACGTCCCAGTCAGGCGCACTTACGATGTTCTTGTACACGAAATACGCGGGGACAAGCGTCACCACGAGTTTCACCGCGAACACGGCGTGTTGTTTAAGCCTCGCGTCCATCTTGTTCCGTAACTAGGGCTTGCGGCCAATCACTCCGATAGAGAGCTGCGTGTAGTGCATGGCCGGCACCGACTTGAGGGCGTCGAGGATGGCGTCCTTCGCCTTCTGGTAAACCGTCCCTTGAAGCGGGTACTTGGGCAGTTCCACACCGACCTTGAAACCGAACTCACGGAGCATGCGGTAGAACAGGTTGGGGCGCATCCAGTCGCCGTAGGCATACTCGCACTTGAAGCCAGCATCCTTCATGAGCTTCTTCAACTGCGACATGGTGAACTGCTTTTCCCAGCCGGCAAACCACTTGTCCATGGCAATCAAGATGTGTTTAATCACTGTGTACGGGTGGACAGTCTGCGGGACATCACAAAGACAGCAGCCGCCGTGTTTCAAAATGCGGTAGTTTTCCTGGATAAGCGGGAGCGAATCCTTGAAATGCTCAGCAAGCCCCTGGTGGAACACCAGGTCAAAAGTGCAATCCGGGAAGGGAGCCTTGAAGGCATCACCGCGGACGAGTTTCAAATTGTCGTAAAGGTTTTCCTTGGCACGCAAAGCATCGACAATCTTCAAGCTATTCTCAGCAAAATCAAGCACGTACACATCCGCGCCCAGGCGAGCAAGTTCAGCGCTGTCACGACCGGTTCCGGCGCCAACTTCCAAGACCTTCAGGCCTTCGAGCTTGAAATTCTTCTTGATGGCGTTCAAGACGGAGGGGGACGAAGGGTAAACCTTGTCCATGTCGTTCTTTTTCTGCCAGAAGCGGTTCCAAACAGATTGATCAGGTTCTTTAATTGACATATCGCGCAAAATATACGAAAAATGCAAAGGAGGCAGGCGCAGACTGTAAAAAAGACCCTCCGATAGGCCTTGCGTTTCATTTTGTTATAATTTAATGACATTTGTAATGTTTGCATGACAAAACAACCGTTTTTTCTATATTTTAGGTCACTGCCACCCCCCGATTTCGTCTCAAAAACAGCACGTTAACGATTGAGCGGCAAAATTTTACACTTTTGGCACACAACTTGCTAATAAAAAAAGCGATATTTAGAGGGCAAGGAATTACAATGCATATCGATTCGACAGACACTACTCTCAAACGTTACCTAGAAGATATTAGACGCACCGCACCGCTTTCCCGTGAAGAAGAACAGATTCTTTTCAAAAGAGCCAAGGAAGGCGATAGAATTGCCCGCAAGAAGTTGATCTCTGCCAACATGAGATTCGTTCTCAAGGTGGCCATCCAGTACCGCGGCTGCCCCATCCCGCTTCCGGACCTCGTGAGCGAAGGCGCCATGGGCCTTGTCCGTGCTATCGAATCGTTCGAATACGACCGTGGTCTCAAGTTCATCAGCTATGGCGTTTGGTGGATCAAGGCTTACATTACCCGTGCCATCAACGAGCAGGGTAACCTCATCCGCTTGCCGGCAAACCAGCACCTCCGCGTGCGCAAGGCTTTGCACGAACAGTCCCGCGGTAAGGAAATCAACGAAGAAATCCGTGAGCTCATCCAGATCGGACAGCGCGGCGTTTCTTTCGACAGCCCGCTCAAGGCTGACTCCAAGGCGACCTACGCCGAAGTCTTGCCCGATACCGCTGCATCGAACCCGGAAGCCGATTCCGAAATCCAGAGCGTCGAGGCCTTGGCCCGCGACTTGATGGAACAGCTCCCCGAACGCGAAGCGAAGGTCATCACCGGCATCTTCGGCATCAACCAGGAAGCCCCGCAAACGTTGCGCGAGGTGGGCGAATCCATGAACATCTCGCACGAACGTGTCCGTCAGCTGCGTGACCAGGCACTCCGCCGTATCCGCAAGTACAACAGCAAGGAATTCCTCCAAGAAAAGAAGGATGCCTTTTTGGCTGCGATTAATAAGTAATCGCAGCCTTACGACGCATGGGGCTCCGCCCCCTGGACCCCTTTCCCATATTCGGTGATACGATAAACAAGTAGCGAACCGAGAGTCGCGCGCAAACCGAAGGCTTGCGCATGACCGAGGCGATGCATCAAAAAAAACGAATGTCGCGACAGCGACAAGTAATCATTACGCTTTAGGAAATGGAATCGGGATTGCCGGTAAATAGGGTCCTTTGAATTTACATGTTAATCCATTAGGCCATTTATTTAAAGAAAACATCTGCACTAACAAAAATACTGTCAGTCTTCAAAGAACTTTGTGAATTCATTCCATAACTAATATAATAATCACCTACATAAAGATCGTCCAAAAGGAAAAAATATTTTCCATTCAATATTGAATCTGGCACTAATTCTATAACATCTATACCTGCGCCAGGACCTTTTGATCTATAAATAGCGGCCCTTTCAACAAAATCGGGAAGAGTTATTTCCACAGAGTCCCCTAGAATAGAATACGAATGAATGATTTCCGAGAGGTCAATGTCATACGTTTTCTCTACATTCTTGCTGTCGAACAATGAAAAGCGAACATGATCGTCAGAATCCAGAGACATGTCAACATGGGTGTTCATATGAACTTTTTTTTCATAACTCCCTTTTTTATAAAGATATTCAAAATCATCAAGACATCCCTCTGTGTAGGAAACGGGACCGAACAGGAAATCAATTTTACAGTTAGCCTTAAAAGGACAATTAACGCTCATGATATTAATCATTTCAGTTGGATGTTCCTTCAGCACGTAAGAGCACTTTGCCGTGGACGGGCCTAACGGAATCATGTCACTGCAGGCAAGCATTGCCAACAATATGGGGATTGCGGTGAGAACAATTTTATTCATGTTCACCTCAACAAAAGAATCGGGATTGCCGGTAAATAGGTGCTCTTGTATTTACCGCTAGTTGTTGATCCATCCAGCATCGTATAAATATAGCCGATTTTGGATACTGATGCCGATAAAATTTCGATATCATGGTGTTCTGTCAATATCCCGTCAAGAACCGAGATAATGTTCCAGGTACCGGCATCAACCTTCTGCATCATCGTGATGCCTGTCGACTTGAATCCGGGATTACATTCTTCCTTGGGGACGGCATCACAAATGTCGAATTTTCTTCCATAAGGAGGAACGACGAGCCGTTTACCTGTTGAAGCATTTTCAAAGCATTGATAGTCTTTTGGACAATTATCGTTTGTCTTCAGGAACTCTCCCCCTGCAACTGGATACATCATGACATAAGTTTTTGCATTAGCGTCGTAAAGAGAGTAAGAATAATTTGGTAAATAGTAATCTGATGCTACATAATTAAAGTCTGAACGGGCACCATGTTGCTTCAACATATTTCCAGAACCAGCCCCTCCATCAAGTGTCGTGAGCTGCGAACCATACAGCCTTAATTTAGTATCGCTCCATTTTCCAGCAGGCGAATTCGCTAGCCACCTCGTACCCAACACATTTGGCCGGTCAATCACCCAGAAACTTCCTCCAAAATACAGGATGGTACGATTGTTTGTGGTTGGCGTATTTGCAGAACCATCAATATTTGATTGTGCGGTATAACCTATTACACCCGTTTCAGGCTTGTTCACGTTCTTGTCCAGAACATGTGCCGCATAGCCGCCCTCTACGCGAATGTCATAATCCAAATCCGTGAACAAACTTTTTATATCATTAGCAAGTTCATATCCTTCAAGAAGCGCACTAATCACAATTCCGGGGAAATCCTCCGTAAAATTGTACGCCCTAGACCAAAGTTCGTCGAATGGGATGACTTTGTTATCCGGCTGACCGTCTCCTGTTATGTAGGTCAATACATTGTGGTCGTTATAACGATGAAATCCGTCATTCTTACCCCTGACGCTAAAGCCAGGATACCCCCTATCCTGGATAATGAATCCTTTCTTAGAACTCGCAAGGGTGATGGAAAGGTTGTCCTGTTGGTCGTGTGCTTGTCCATATTCCCAAATTTTGCCGTGTTCTGCAATCATCGACAAGGAAACCGTATCATCGCCATTCACGGCAGAAATTATCCCGATTCCATCCTTGAACGCTCCCCAGAGAGAGCCCCTTGCAGGAAGCAGGCCGTTAATCTTGTCACTGGAATAAGTTCCGTTGTCCATCTCAATCGATTTATACATATTCTGAGAAGGGAAACCGAAAGGAACCAGCGGATTAATCTTTCCGTCCGCCTCCCGGAGAGGATAGCGTGCACCCATGGCCAGGTACTTGGGATCGTTCTTTATCTTTGCCCACACGCGATAGTCCGGGTTATACGTGACTCCGTCATCGACTTCAACGGGAACCAACCCATAGGGTTTGCCCTCTACACCGACGGGCCTTGAAAACTCAAACATGTAATCCGGCGATTTCAGGAAATATCCGTTTATATCAAGGTTCCTGCCTTTCACTGTGTAAGCGTCCTTCATGGTGGCTAGAACGTAAGTCAAATCGTCCCAGATATACTGTGAATAGCCGATTCCAGAGGAATACCCGCCATTGTCAAAATAATGGTGGTTAAGCCCGCCATTGACCATCTCCAAATTATCTTCTGTCCCGTAGTAGATAAATTCGAACAGGGAAAGACTCCCATAGGCCTTGATGGGGATGTTGTTGTAATCCAGGAAGGGGGCCGCCAAATCAAGCCAGGATCGAATTCCTTCATAGGCTGATTTATATGCCAACAATGCAAAATTCCTAAATTCAACTTTATTTAACCAAGAAAGGAGCGATATACGAACCAAGGCCTCCGAAATCTTGGTAAGTTTTTCTTCATGAGCACTCGTGACGTTCTCATCTGTAAGAATATAGTCCAACAAAAATTGCGAGCAATTTGGCAAATCCTTTAAATGGTCAATCTCGTCAAACCCAAGCAAATTAAAAAAACTCCTACATACCTTCGTATAGGAGGCATCCTGAAATATTGACCGATAAAAATCAACATAATGTTGAACATATCGTTCAGGCATTAGACTTGCTGCATCAACGCAAGTATTTAAACCATTGACAAATTCGGCTGCGTCCTCAATCATGCCGCTACTAATCATAAAATAGTCCGTATAATTATATATTTTTTTATTTGCATCCTTAAAGAATGCTTCAGTTTTTACAGTCGAATTTGTTTTTGAAATGTTACTTTCAAAAACATAAAATCTTCGTCCAAGATCAACTTGGGCTAAGATTAAATCTGCCAATATAACATCAAGGTTCTCTCGTGTCCGCTGCCATTGGCAAGTTTCCAATTTTCCACCACAGGGTTCATATGGTTCCGTTATGGTTGCTAGTGGCTGAAGAGGTCTTGTCCGCAACGATTTTAGCCCAGCGATAACATCTTGACCATACTTTTTCAGCATTTCACCTTCAATTTTTCCTTGGTCAATACTCCATTCAAGATCTTCGGATTTCTTTTCCGTAGTGAATAAACTTTTTATTCCTTCACATGCAAGATATTCGAAAAAATCTAATATTGCAGAAACACCGTCAATTACGGTGCCAATTATTTCGCCAGTCAAGACATAGGCTTCGACCTCCGAAACGGCGTTTATTACTTTCTGCGTGCCTTTGCGACAATCACTCGACAGGATCGCGCATGCTGCTACGCCAGGCAAATGAGTGTACGTAAAAACGGTTGTGAAACCCCTGCAAAGGGAGCGGAACCAGCTGAAATGGCTAGTCTTGAAATAGGCATAGTTGCCAACAACGCTATCAACGGGCTCTTCAACCCATCGATTTTCCGATTCAATAAAGTGTTCAATTGTCACTGAATCCCGATCGGATTGATATTCAAAATCCAGAGGAATAGCCAACACAACGACTTCGCCGGGATTCAAGTTAGCCTTGATGTCATAAATATCTCCGCGAATACCCAAATCATCGGTCCTGTTCGGTCCTTGCGGATTAAAAGAAAGTTTTTTTACTACAGGAGGATTGCCGTCTTTAAAAATTTTTTTGTTAAATAAAAGTTTTAACGTCTTATCCGTATAAGGAGAGTATCCGAATGTGTACGTCGCCATTACAGAATCCCTTCCGACGCCTATCACGTTAACCTGTACACTATCTTCCCTGGGGGCCTCCACCTCCGCCCACCACTTTATCTTTATCTTGCGGTATTCAGGAAAGGCCAATTCAAATGTTGGCGCATAGGCGGTTTTTTGGTTGATTACAAACTTGGCACTCCATCCCGAAATTTCTGTCTTCGTTGCCCCGGAATAGGCGAAGCCATCAAGTTCCCGCCCATCGACAGGTTCTACTAACACATGGAGGCGATTGTAGAAACAGTTCGGCAAATTTGTAATCTTGTATTTTGCAGAACTTCCCTCATGGAATGATTCTTCATTGATAGAGCCAAGGTCTCTATAGCTACTAATTTTTCTCGCATATGTAGAGTCTACATATTTTTTTATCGAAATACGGATGGAGTCTTCTCTCGACAAGACTACTTCTTCGTCACACGGCGAAAATGCAATCCCAACATCCGTCCACCAATGAATTGGTAAACTTTGCACCGGTCCGAAATATTTTATGGAAATTGCATGCGATGGGGAGAAATCAAATTGCGTATAGAAATCGTGCAAATCATGTGCACATCCGTCTACGACAAATCGTCCTGACAACGGCTTCGCTGGGACAGAATTTACCCCTAAAAAAATCTTGTTGAAGCCCCATTCCATGGGCATATTATCAAGCAAGATTTCGTCCCCGTCTTTCAAGTCTACTTGTGTAGAAACATTGTATGGAATATGATGTACTCCCGCCCAAACAGGAAAGGCAAGGAATAGAATAACTGCAATGGACAATAATCTAACAGGCATTGGCATCCCACTAGTTCTGCAAACTAGTTCCTTTCAAGCCCAATTGATTGGATTGGGCAATTTATGGAAGCAATCTCATCACTCAGATTATTGACAGCATAGCATTTCTGCGTAGTCTTGCGCTTCGAGTAAAATTCGTTTTCTGTAAGCAATTCCAATGTAGGATTTTCAAATATAACGGTCATTTTTGAACGCATGGCGTAAGCAGTCTGTACAAGGGCCTGTAGAGCGTTATAGTTGACATCATCATTATATACCACGAACCGGATTGAAACGTCCTTCTGATCTTTTTTTATTTTCAACTCATGGTCAAAGAAAAAAAATGTAGTGCCTGTAGGTGCGTTATTATGGCCAGGCGAAATATGTTCAACGGTAATCACGCAGCTGGTCTCTGGGATATTTGGAAGATTGTATCTCATTTCCTGCGTTCCGGACTGATTCGTATACAGGTGTTTCTTGCCGTCGTTACACGACCTTTCTGGATTGATGATATCTTGGGCGTTGGCGAACACCGCTAACATAAGTACAAAATAGATTGTTTTCATCTTCATTTCTCCAAATATTGTTCCGATTTAATTATCGGCTGAGACAACGTTGTTTTTTATGAAATAGAGAATAGCAGATATAATATATGTCTAAAAAAAACTAGTCAACAAAATCATTGTAAAAAAAAATCATTCAGTTTTCACTGAATGATTTTTAGAACAAAATGCGGTTTTTCTTTTACTTTTTGTGTTTCTTGCGGCGTACGCCCCACTTATCCTTGATTTCTTCCTTGATTTCCTTCTTTTCGTAACGGACGACCATCTTGAACTGCACCATGTAAATGCCGGAACCCACGAAGCGGCCGGTGTGGTCCTTGAAGTTCCAGTTCACGAACACCTTCTGGTCGGAGCTCAAGCAGTTGCCGCCGAACTTCGGGCTGTTACACGGCACCATGATGGTCGTGTCGTTCACGTACTGTCCCAGGTGGTCGTAGTAGTTCACCACGAACGTGATGTACACCTTCGACGGGTCGAGGGAATCGAGCACGGACGGGTCCACCGTACCGTCGGCAGAAATCTGCGCGCGGTCAAGGAGCTGCGGCACAAAGCGTTCGCCCAACTGCACCAACTGTCCTAGCGAGCCTTCCTTCTCCAAATCCTCCTTGGTCGTGGAGCCCGGCATGTAGCGCAGGTTCACGGAGCTGACCGTCTTCAGCGTGTAGCTGTTGGAGTCGTCTTCCGCCACAATGCGGTCGTCGTTCACGTCGAACGATCCCATCTTGGTGGCCTCGACAAGGTGGTTGAGCAGGCCGCCGATAATCACGGCAGACGGCCTTTCGCCGGCAATGTTGCCGTAGTTGTCGCGGATGTTGTCCTTCGCGCCCTTCACAATCATCAAAGAGTCACCCGGCAGAATCGTGGAAACGCCGCCATCCAAGATGAGTTTCGCGCTCCTGCCGTCCTGAGCCCACTCGATGCGGGTCGGCAACAGGTCGATGGTATCCTTGCCGTGGATGTAGCTGAAGAAGTCCCTGCCTTCGAGGTTCTTGAACAGCACCGGTTCGGAGAAGCGCACCAGGAGCGTATCCGCCTTCTTGCCGTAGTCCAGCGTAGCGCCGGCAATCACAGGCGCCATCTTGTCTACGAGCGGGGCAGCGTCTTCGGTCACGAACGTTTCGCCGAGCACCTTGTAGTAAGTGTACACGGTCGCCTGCGGCAGGTCTTCGCTAATGCTTGTCACGCCTGTAGCAATCTTCATCGTCGCGAACACGTTCCAGCTCACGCTCGTGGAGTCGCTCGACAGCGTAAAGTCATCGGGGCTCGCCTGCAGCTGGATAAGCATGCCGCGGTCACTGTACCACGGGTAGGTCATGTAGAGCATGGCCACTTCCTCGGAGGTAAGCTTGCCGTTGAAGTTCGTCACAATCTTGTCGAGCGTGCCGTCGCCATCGGTATCCCAGTATTCAACATTCTTAACCGCGGGCAGGCGGTCAATCACCTCTACCTGCACTTCACGTTCGTATTCATCCGACGTGATGTACGGCAGGTTGTGGAACTGCACCGCCGGATGCAGCGACACGCTGTCCTTCAGGTCGCCCAGGAGTCCGAGCGAGTCGCCCACGAGAATCACGATGTTCTTGGTGGGCATGTACACGTTGGAAATCTGGCCCACAAAGCCGAAGCGCTTGGCTTTCTGCTTGAGCATCACGATCATCTCCGGTTCGGAGAGGTCGGCCGGAATCACGTCCACGTTGAACTTGATGAACAGGGAGTCCTTGCCGTGCGTGTTGCGGATAGCCTGCGCCGACTCGATGATGCGGCTGCCGATTTCCACCACGGGCACGGTGCGCTGGTAATGGGCGCCTTCCGCGTTCGCGTAGGTAATGATAGCGTAGGCGTCGGTCGGGAACTTCTCCGGAAGCTTCAGGTCGGCAACACTCAGCGAAATCGTGTTCACCTTCTTCGACTCGTAAGAGTTCTGGTGCTGCGTGATCATGCCGAGTTCCGGCACGTCGGACGCCTGCAGCGTATCGCCGTTCACCACCAAGGCCACGGAGTACACGCTCAGGCCTGCTTCCAGGGTATCCTTCAAGACGATTTCCAAGAAGTCGAGTTCATCGTCACCGTCGGAATCCTTGATGTAGCCCTTGTCGGCATCCGGAATCGGGTCGTAGAAGTTGATGTTGTCAATAATGATAACCCTGCCGTCGGGGCCCGCGACAATGATGGTACCGCCGTCCACCGGCGTATTCGTCGTCACCCAGATGGTCACGGAGCCGTCGTTGCCCACCTTGATGGTGTCGCCCGGGTTCGGGTTAGACGGGTCGATAATCGTCAGGTTAGACGCGGTCGCGAACGTGAGTGAATCGGCAGAACCGAATATCTCGGCAACCTGCGCGGAATCGAGCGTAATCGCAATCACCTGACCCACCTGAGCCGAGTCGATATTGGCGTTGTAGCGCAGGTCAAGTTCAATGCCCTTGGGATTGTCCTCGACCAAGTAGGTGTTGTCGCCAATGGTAACCGTACCCGGCGTACCCTTGGCCGTATCGACTGGAACCAGCACCACGGATTCAGACACGACCTTGTCACCGTCGTCGAACTTGTCCTGCGACGGGTAGAAGTCGAGGCCACCGCTGCTGCTCAGGTCGTAATCGGTAAAGCCGGCATAAGTTCTGGAAGAACTGGAGTTCAGCGCGATTTCCTGGCCAGAGCCCTGGTTTCCGCTGCTGGAGGAGCCGTTATTGCTGCCACCGCTGGAGTTGCCAGTGCTTCCGCTGGAGCCGTTGTTGCCACCGCTGGAGTTGCCGGTGCTGCCGCTAGAACCGTTATTGCCGCTGGAGTTACCGATGCTTCCGCTGGAGCCGTTGCTACCAGAAGAGCCGTTACTGCCGCTAGAGCCGTTGTTGCCGCTGGAGCCGTTGTGGCCACCCGAAGAGTAAAGCACGGGGCCGGAACTGCTGGAACGCACGGAGCTAGAAGAATTGTTATTACCCGAGGAGTTGTTGTTGCCCGAGGAATTGTTATTACCCGAGGAATTTGTATTGCCCGAGGAATTGGTGTTGCCCGAGCTGCTCGAAGAGTACTGGACCATGGAGCAGCTGTAGTTCATGCCGCTCGACATTTCTTCGTCCTCGCCAGATTCGGCATCGGTCCTTATCACGCCCACGCCCGAAAGCGGAGCCAGGTCATCGAGGTAGTTGTCAATCCACTGCAGGTGCACGAGCACGTTGTCGTTAATCTGCTTGTTCGGGTTCGCCGCGTAGTCCACAAACACAAGGTGGCCCGTGTTGCTAGCCACAAAGAGGTGGCCCATGCCGTCGACCGTACCCTGGTCCAAGCGCCAGCCCACATGGTCGTTGGTACGGGGAACCGTCAGGGAGCTGTAGGATTCGTCGAAGAAATAGTCACGCAGGTCGATATAGGCAAGGACCCTCGCCGTCATCTTTCCGTTCTTGATTTCGGGCTTGATCTGCACGATGCGCGCACCGCCAAAGACGAAGATGGTCTTGGAATACGGGTCGAAGGTACCGCCATGCGCACCTTCCAGGGAGTCAATCAAGATTTCCACACCCATCTTGGTGATGGCGGAATCCCCAATCGGGGCACGGTACCTGTCGCGGTCCGCAGCATTCGCCACGTACACCTTGGTAGTATCGGTAATGTAGCCGAAGTAGGCGCCCGCGGCTTCTTGTCTCCTTTCTTCATCGGTACAAAGCCTAAAGTCGTAGCCCACACCAGAAGAATTACTGTTACCATAACGTTCACATCCACCGCCGTGGTAGTCGGAACGGGTGAAGAACGCGTGGCCTTCGTCGTCCCAAATGAGCGTTGCCATGGAATTATGGTTCGAACGTTCCGTTTTACCGGACAGCGTCACGTTGTAACCCCTGGAATCAAAACGGTCCGGAGCGTCATCGCCTATATAGATTCTGTGCAGCTTGCCCGGGATACCGGCCGCCCACACGTACTTGCCCGAGGGGTCGTTCATCAAGTGCCAAACGCCTTCCGACGTCGTCGACGTCTTTATCACGCAGGAATTGCCACCCGACTTATTAACCTTGTGAACGGACTTGCCCTGCCCGGCGACAATCAGGCTTCCATCCGGATGGTGCACAATACCGTCTGCACCTTCCATCCCGTTGTCCTTACCGCAAATGGTATCCTTCTGCAGCAACTGAAGGTAGCCGGCGCCATCGTAATAGTACTTGAGGCTCTTGACGGCATCCTTCTGGTACTGCGCGTACTTGGTATAGTACAGCGTGGCCCTCGTGCTCGCATGGGGCACGATATCGCCTACCTGCTGAATCCAAATACCCTGTGCAGGGTTATTGGGAGGTTCTGTAACGACCGCCGCGCCTACAGTACCGGCGCACACCAGTGCGATCATCGCTACGTATGTCATTGCCACCTTTTTCATAGCCTTATCCTCCTACTTCTCGAGGCTTTTCAGGTCGAGTCCGTTCTTACCGGCCTTCACGCCCCAGTTGTAGTATCTTTCGTATTCAAATGATTCTTTCGCGCCAAAAACTTTCACCTTGAACTTGGCGAGGTAAACACCGATGCCCACCTTGCGTCCGTTCTCGCTGCGCATGTTCCAGCGGAAATAAAGCTTCTTGGGATTCTCGAGGCAGTTGCCGTCTTCCTTGCCAATCTTGCCTTCGGGGTTGAAGTACGAATCGTTACAGTAGATTTCGCCCGAGGAACTCGCGACGTAACCGCCCAGGTTCGTATACACGTACATCTCCCACGAAAGTCCAATCTTCTCGAGGTCGAGCACTTCCTTGCCCGTCGAGTCCTTGGTCATCATCGTCGAGAATCCAATGTTCATGAGCACGCCGAGCGACATCTTCATTTCGTCGGTCAGCGAGGAATCCGCGGGGACGAACCTCACGGTAAAGTCCTTCTTGTCGGAGAGCAGGTCCGCGAAGTCCTTGGTGGCAAGCGAAGTCGTCTTGGCGAGCACGCGCGGGTCACCCTGCAGCATCACCGTCATGGGCTCCTTGAAAATGCCGTTGCCCGAGGCATCCTTGAACGCTTCGCAGTCTTCGTTGAAGCGGACATAGTCGGCGGGGTTCATGCGTTCGTCGAGTTCCGAACCCACCTCCATGCGGATGGTGACGGACTTGCCGTCGTCGGCCCACTGCACGTTGTTGAGGTCTATTCCCTTCCAGGACTTGCCGTCGCCGCTGAACAGCAGCGCCTCGGAGAGGTCTTCCACGTTCTTGTAGCTGATAGCTTCGGAGAATTCGAGCACGAGTTCGTCGGCTTCCATCTTCTGGAAAGATTCCGGACGCAGGAAGGTGCCGGTAATCTGCGGCGGGATGCGGTCGTTCATCGAGAGGCGGGTCGTGCGGTTTTCGACCTCGCCGTTCACAGTTACCGTGTTGATGACTTCGGCGTAACCGTAAGCCTCGCCAGACTTGGACTGGCTCTTGTCGATGGAGGTGAGCATCTTGCGGATGTCGTATTCCTCGGGGTCGATGTTCACGCCGAGAATCTTGCCGTCATTGGAGAGCGCCACGACGCCCGCATCCATGAGGGAATCGAGGTTCAACAGCGGGATCTGTACCACTTCGCGGTTGGAGTCGAGCCAGTAGAGCATCACGTCGAGGTTCTTGAGATCGGACTTCTGGAGGGGCACGTCGAACGCCACCGAGGCGCTGTCCATGCGACCGTCGCCATTGCGGTCGTAAAAACCGTTGTTCTCATCGTCGGCGTAGAGCTGGCCCGCGTTCTTAACCACGCAGGGGTTGTTCTTGCCCGTCTCGTTGCCGTCGGCAGCCTTGATAAGGCCGTCGGGGCAAGCGTCCTTCGCGCAAGAGATTGCAATCTGGAGGGAATCGCCCTCGTCCACCAAGCCATGGCTGACAGCGAAACTCCACACGTCGCCGTCCTTCTTGAAGGCTTCCACGGGGATGGACTTGCCGTTGAGCACCAGGCCCTTGCCCGAGGTCCACGACGTGTCGATATCCTTGCTGAAGCGCACCACGAGCGTATCGGTATCGCCCTTGCCCTTGATGATGGAAGCTTCCTTGATCACGGGGCCAATGCGGTCTTCGAGAGCGGCCGGGCCAACAGTGCCCTTCTCGCCGGAATTCGTAGAAGTCACGTGGGCGCGGATAAGGCCCTTGGCAGAATCGGCCGAAGCGTCCATCTTGGCATCGCTCAAGCCGTAAACGTTACCCTTGTGGGATTCGTCGCCACCGAAGGTCGTGTACTTGCCGTTCTCGGGCCAGTCGTACTCGAAGTCGTCGATGTCGATGAATTCCATGTTGCCGCCAAAAAACACGGCAATGCTGTCGCCCACGCCATCGCCGTTGGTGTCGTACACGTAGGCACTGTCGATGGTGGGGAAATCATGGTTGTCAAAGCGCAGGCCGCCCGGGAATTCTTCGGAGACAAGGAACGTCGTGTCGCCATCGGCCGTGACGTCGGGGTAGCCGTCGAGCGTAAAGGTGGAACCGTCGGTAACGGCACGCAGAGAGGTGACGCGGAACTTGCCGCGGCCTTCCTCGATGGGCAACTGCAGACCGAGCGGACTATCCACGAGGTGGTCGCCGACCATGTCCATGAAGATGAGCGAATCGCTCTGCCCTTCGGTGTTGATGTAGAACATCCTGGTGAGCTTCTCGGTAGAGCCGGAATCCGGACCCTCGGGCACCACCATGCGCACATATATCGTAATCGTGTCGCTCACCTCGAGCTTGGTCTCGGCCATGGTCTTGCTGGTGATGGGCTTGTTGCAGTCCTCGTCCAGGCAGTACTGGACATCGGGAACGTAGAAGTTGTACACGCGGACAATGGCGCGGTCGCTCATGTCTTCCTTGGTGGCCGTACCGATGACAACGTTGTACTTGGGATACAGGCCCGTGACACCAACAATCACGTAACCCTCGTCGCCGGAATTCACCTTCTGGCGGTTCTTGATTTCGGACTGGTCGGCCCAAAGCGTGTACTTGACGGAATCGTTGTCGGCGAGGGGGGCGTAAACGTAAAAGTCCTCGTTCTTCAGGGCCTTGGAGAAATCCTGCGGGTCGTCACCCTCGGCAACGACAAAAAGCTGGATGCCCTTGGGTTGCTCGATAATCGAGTACGAGCAGCGCGAGTCGGTAGTGGATGAATAGTCCCTGCAGTCCACCTCAGCGGCAAAAACACTCGACACGTAAAATGCGAGCGCAAGGATTACCGTAAAGAAATGACAACAAGTCTTTTCAGTCATACACACCTCTATGCACAAAAACATTGCTTATTGGAGCAATTATATATCTAAATGTATCTTTTTTTTTGCCAGTCGGCAGGCTCAAAAAATCAGATGTGATTTCAAAACAGCTTATTCCAGATTGGAATAAGGAACGCAGTTGCAGAAGAGGTCCTCCACGACGCGGTCCATGAACAGCCAGCCGTCTCCCGAAAGGGCGATTCGGGAGCCCGAACGCACAAGGAACCCCTCCCTCTCCCACCGCAAAATTGCCGATTCCGGCACGTTTTTGCCGTTTTTCCGGAGAATTTCGAGGTCCAGGCCTTCACTTGTCCGGAGCGAAAGCTGAATCAGCTCGGCGGCAAGCGCCTCCCCGTCGACAATATCTAGGTCGAGCAGGTCGCGAGGGCAGCCCGATTTCACGTAATTGCGCCAGGGAGCGTACTTTTCGGGCGCATGGAAACGCACCCCCTCGAAAAAGCCGTGAGCCCCGGGGCCAAAGGCGAGGTATTCACCGCGGCGCCAGTAGTTCAGGTTGTGCAGGCTCTCTTGCCCCGGAATGGCGAAATTCGACGTTTCGTAGCGTTCCAGGCCGCGCGAGGCAAGAAATTCCACCCCTCGCCGGTACATATCCGCGTACAGGTCCTCGTCTACAGAGAGCTCGCCGCGAGCAACGCGGTGCCCCAGGCGCGTGCGCGGGTCCACCTTGAGCCCGTAAAAGCTCACGTGCCCAAGCGGAAATTCCATAAGGTGCGCAAGGTCGGCCAAGAAGCCGTCCAACGTCTGTCCGGGAAGGTTGAACATGAGGTCGGCGGTAACGCGGAGGCCCGGGACGCCCGTCAAAAAGGCTAGCGCCACTTCGCCCGTTCCCGCGCGGTGACTGCGGCCAATGCGGTCGAGCAGTTCCCCGTCAAAGCTCTGGATGCCAAGGCTCACGCGGTCTACGCCGCAGCTGCGCGCCACCGAGAGACGTTCCGCGTCGCACGACTCGGGATTGAATTCCATGGTGGATTCCCGGAGGCGCGAAAGCGGGACCCCGGCCGAGCGGAGAGTCTCGAACAGGCGCGACAAGAGTTCCGGCGGAAGCGCCGAGGGAGTACCGCCGCCAACGTAGAGAGTTTCCACCTTCCCGAGGGCCTCCGGATGCCTTTCCGCAAAAACCGACACCTCCCTCGAAACCAAGTCCAAATATTCCAAGTAGTACGATTCGGGCACGGAAATTGCCGAAAAATCGCAATAATCGCAGATTTTTCCGCAAAAAGGGACATGAACATACAAACCGAGCATTTTCCGAACGACCTTGGATTTAGCTTTTTTTCGAATATAAAAGAAATTTAATTTATATCCATAGCATGGATACGGAACATCGCAAAAAAATAAAGAGAAACTTGAAAAGACGGCTACCGCTGTTCTTGTTTTTGGCGATATGCACGGTCATCTTTTTCCTCGCTTCCTTTTTGCTCCTCGAAGATTCGTACAAGGATATTTTCATCATTATCATGATTTGGTCCCTCCCGCTATTTATCCACTGACCTATGGCAATGACTCGGCAGACATCCCGCAAGTTCAAGGCCATTTGTTACTACATCGGCAGTTGGATAGTAACAACCCTCGGATTTGCATTCCTTACGCAGTACGGTCTTGGCGCGTCCATCGACCTAGGGACCGTGCTGTTCATTCTGCAGCTCGGGCTGTTCATTGGCGTTGCGCACGGCATATACGACGTGGTGATACTGCAAGACGACGTGGACCACCATTCAGCATTCATCGCCATGCTTATCCGTTCCACGTTCTACCTCGCGCTGATATGCACGAGCATCGTGCTGTGCGTATTGCTGTGGAACGACCGCACTAGTGAGGGGCTCCTTACCGAACAGAGCATTGAACGCGTTGTCGAGACGTTCAAGGAACCGCGCATCCATGTTTTGATTCTGGTGCTGTTCATCCTCGCGCACCTCACCACGTTCATCCGCTCGGTGCACAAGAAGTTCGGCACGCGCGTGTTCGTGAACACGCTGCTTGGCAAGTACCAGGATCCCGTTGAAGAAGACCTTGTGTTCATGTTCATCGACATGCGCCGTTCCACCGCCATTGCCGAGGAACTGGGGCACGTCACCTACAGCAACTTCATGAAGGACTACTACAAGCTCTTGTCCAACTGCTGCGAAGAGAACCACGGGGAGATCTACCAGATAGCGGGCGACGGCGCGTTCATCACGTGGAAGACGTCGAGTTGCAAGCACAAGGCGCGCCCCGTTGACATGTTCTTCGACTTCAGCGAGTGCCTGGAGCGTACGACGCGCAGGTTCCTCAAGCGCTACGGCATTGTCCCGAGTTTCAAGGCGGGAGCGCACTGCGGCAAGGTGATTTCTACCGAGGTGGGCAACTTCGGAAGCGAAATGGCCTACCACGGCGACGTGCTGAACACAACATCGAGGATTCAGAACCTGTGCACCAGGCTGGGGCAGGAATTCCTGATCTCCGAGGAGCTGTATTCCATGCTGCCCAAGCCCCTCCCCCACGATTACATGTGTAAAAAGGAAGGATTTTTCGAACTTCGCGGGAAAAAACACGAAATTTTGATATTTTCTCTGCAAAGGCCCTTGACAAACCTGAATTAATATTCTATAATTGTGCTCACCTCGCGGGAATAGCTCAGTTGGTAGAGCACGACCTTGCCAAGGTCGGGGTCGAGGGTCCGAGTCCCTTTTCCCGCTCTAAAAAAGATAACCACCCATTCGGGTGGTTTTCTTTTTTTGTGCATCGGGATAAAAAGGGACTCGGGCCCGAGTAATCCCTTTTGACGCCTTCGGCGTCCGCGCTCTTCTTAATCTTTTATGCAACGGACATTATACGCTACATTTTCCTTGCCATCACTTTGATACAAGAACATGGTGTTGCCGACGTCAATGTGCAAATAGAACCCTGCAGAACTCCAGAAATAAGCGCCCGAGCCTTCAAACATATAAGTTCGATCTCCAGACAGGAGCCCTCCAGGACGCGCATAGAACCTATATTCATTCGTTCCAAACTCACTTTTCCAGTAAAGTGACACACTGACTTTTCTTGGGGATCCGCCGACCGCCCTTAAGAAGACCTGCCAATCATAGTTGCTAGGTAAATGCCATCCGCTAGGACAAACACCCTGGACAGGCAAGGTTGGCGTACATAACTCTTTGATACCGCAGCCCTTGCCATCCGAACTCCATACACCCGCACTGTCCATCGCGGAAGCCCAGGTGTAATAGCGACCATACTTGATACAATCACCCGAATGACTAAAACAGAAACTGCTGGAATCACGGGAATCCGGGTCCGCCTTGTAAGAGAACTTCAAGTTTTCCGCCATCCAGGTCTGTTCGCCAATCGTCACGGTCCCATAGGTTTGGCCATCTCGCTCGTCGGTCATGGATCCTATCACCACCGTCGAAGGGTCAACAACAGCCTGATTGACGCTACTGCTGGACTCAATTACCATGCGACTGCTTGATTTCGGCGTAGCGCTAGAAGATGAAGGAACAACATCCTTAACACAACGGACGGAATATCCTTCGTATTTGAAGAAGGAGTAATTTTTCATGACTATGTCGGCGGAATAAAAAGATATGCCGTACGCATCATTACCGGAACCGCACTCTGTAGCAGTCCAGAAGTACGCTTGGCTAGACCTTTCCGTATACGCCACACGGGAGGCCACACCCATGGAGCTTCTGCCCGCAGGGAGCACAGAAAACTCATAGGCATCCGTCCCTTCTTTATCAATAAACCAACCTTCGGTGGACTTGAGCAATCTACCCGCTTCAGATTCATCTCCGACCAGGGCAATCAACTTGAACCATTCGCTTTGCGTCGACAGGTGCCAATCCTTAGGGCAAGCCCCCCGCACAGTAGATGTCAGGAAACACCTCGTACCATAGCCACAGCCCTTGCTATCATCAGAAAATATGGCAGCACTGTCCATCGCGGCAGACCAGATGTAAAGGCGACCGTACTTGGAGCATCGGGAAGGATCATTATTATAACAGAAACTGGTGGAGTCAAGGGAATCTGAGGCCACCAAGTAAGCAAAGTTCAGGTTTTCTGCCATCCAGGTCTGTTCGCCAATCGTTACAGTTCTATAAACCTGGCCGTCGCGGTAGTCCGTCAGGGTGTTGTTCTTGGCATCGTAAACGCTTCTGTCATCGCCCACGCTGAACGACGACGGAATGCTCGAAGAACTGCGTACTTCGCTACTGGAAGTTCCGCTGCTGGATGTCGCGCTGCTGGACGATACACTGCTGGAGCTACTTTGTTCAAAGGTCCCTGAGCTGGTCGAAGGGCCACTAGAACTGGACTTGCCGCTGCTAGAAGATACACTGCTGGAGCTCTCCACGTCTTTGCCACTATCCGAAGACTTCGGCTTCGAACTGTTGGAGTTAGCCTCTTTGCCACTGCTAGAACTGGCGTCGTCATTGATTTGAATCAACGGCGTCCACTCTTCATCGGAGCAGACGTAAAGGATATTCTCACTAGACGCAAGGGCGTATAGCCCTTCCCTTTTCTGGTTGCAGACCTTGAAGTCTTCCGGTTCGTCCTCCGTCTGGGAAACCTTCTCCCACTTGAACTTGCCGTCAGATTCAACGCAAACATAGGGAGTGTCCTTGACAAACTCAAGAGCGCCCGCCTTCTTGGCCGTGCAGTTGCTCAAGTCATCGAAAGACAAGACCGCATCACCGGCGTCAGGATGCGGACTGAAATCGCTGTCATCGTCACCGCAGGCGGCCAAGCCAACGGCCACAGCGGCCACGACGACAAACGAAAAGTAGACCGGTAGTTTTCGCAAATCTGCTAGCATAGGGCACCTCGAAGTGAAACTATATTATTTCACCCCGATTTGCAACAGGCTAGCCCTGCAGGACGCATTCCGGATGTTCCTTCATTTCGTCGAGCTGGATCTGGTGCAGCACCGCGTGGCCTTCCACCAGGCTTTGCTGCACGTCGATGATACGCTGGTTGGAGGAGCCGCGGAACTTGATGTCGAGCGAGCGCTTGGCCATGACGAACGGGCCGTCGATGAGGATGTCGGCATAGGCGAGCAGGTCAAGGAACGCAGGGGTTTCTTCCCAGTGCTGCTGCAGGTATTCGAACGTGTAACCCGTAAAGATTACAAGGCTCAAGCCGCGGTCCTTGATTTCGCGGGCTAGCGGAACGAGTGCCGCCGCCTGGTCCATCGGGTCGCCACCGCTAAACGTGACGCCGTCGAGCAGCGGGTTCTCGTCAATCATCGCAAGGATTTCTTCGATATCGATAAAATGCCCGCCGTTGAAATCGTGCGTCTGCGGATTCTGGCAGCCGGGGCAATTGTGGTGGCATCCTTGCGTAAAAACCGTCATGCGGATGCCCGGACCGTCCACGAAGGATTCGGGCTCTATGCCCGCAATGCGAAGTCTCGGAGTTTCCTGTTCCATTTTCAAAAATATTCCCCTATTTGCAACAAAATAAAAAACGGCGGGACATGCCCGCCTAAGATTACCTAGCAGGTGTATCGTACCCGGACACAAGTCCAGGCATTACACGCCGTGCTTGACACGGTCATTGACTTCGGCACGCTTCGCGTTGTTGAAGCGGTCCACCGTACCCACGAGGTAGCCCGTGATGCGGCGGATGCGTTCGAAGCCGATTCCTTCACCGTACTTGTTCATTTCCTTTTCAGACATTTATGTTTCTCCTTGATGGTTAAAATCTTTTCTCTTACCTGATTCCCTTGAAGGCGGGCATTCCCGGGAACAGCTTGCGCAGTTCCTCGAGCTTGGCCTCGGAAATCGCATGGCCTTCGCTACGTCCGCAGCGCGGGCAAACGTCGCCAATCACGCCAACGAATCCGCAGACCGGGTCGCGGTCCACCGGGTGGTTGATGCTTCCGTAACCGATACCCACCTCGGCCATGTAGCGCACGATTTTCTCGAACGCGTCGAGGTTCTGCGTCGGGTCGCCATCGAGCTCGATGTAGCTGATGTGGCCCGCGTTGGTGAGCGCATGGTACGGGGCTTCGAGAGCGAGCTTCTTGAAGGCCGAAATCTTGTAGTACACCGGCACGTGGAACGAGTTGGTGTAGTAATCGCGGTCGGTAACACCCGGGATGATGCCGAACTTCTTCTTGTCCATGCGAACGAAGCGGCCCGAGAGGCCTTCTGCCGGCGTGGCGAGCAAGCTGAAGTTGAGACCGAGGCGCTTGGACTCGTTGTCGCAGAATTCGCGCATGTGCTTGATAATCTTGAGACCGAGTTCCTGGGACGCTTCGGATTCGCCGTGATGCTTGCCCGTGAGGGCCACGAGCGTTTCGGCAAGGCCGATGAAGCCGATGGAAAGCGTTCCGTGCTTGATGACCTCGCCCACGGTGTCTTCCCAGCCGAGCTTGTCGGAATCGATCCACACGCCCTGCCCCATGAGGAACGGGAAGTTCTTGACCTTGCGCTTGCTCTGGACGGCAAAGCGTTCCATGAGCTGGTCGCTCACAAGCTGAAGCATGCGGTCGAGTTCCTTGAAGAACAAATCGACGGATTTCATCTTGATAGCGATGCGCGGGAGGTTGATGGACGTGAAACTCAGGTTACCACGGCCGTACGAGATTTCGCGGGTCGGGTCGTAGTTGTTGCCGATAACGCGGGTACGGCAGCCCATGTACGAAATTTCGGTTTCGGGATGGCCCGGCTTGTAGTACTGCAGGTTGTACGGGGCATCCTGGAAGCTGAAGTTCGGGAACAGGCGCTTCGCGCTCACGCGGCAAGCAAGCTTGAACAAATCGTAGTTCGGGTCGCCCTCGTTCAGGTTCACGCCCTTCTTCACGCGGAAAATCTGGATCGGGAAGATGGCCGTTTCGCCACCGCCCAGGCCCTCTTCGGTGGTGAGCAACAGGTTCTTCATCACCATGCGGGCTTCGGGCTCGGTGCACATACCGTAGTTGATGCTAGAGAACGGAGTCTGCGCACCGGCGCGGCTGTGCATGGAGTTCAGGTTGTGGACAAACGCTTCCATCGCCTGGAACGTGGTCTTGTCGGTTTCCTCGTAAGCCATCTTCTCGGCAAACTTCTGGGCCTTCACCACCGTCTCGGTGTCGAAGGTCTTGGAAAGCTCGCGGGCTTCGGCCTCGACGAACTTATCGTTCGGCACGAGCGTCGCCGTCATGCCCATCTCGGCCATTTGGGCATGGAGTTTCTTGATGACGGGCTGGATTTCCTCTTCGGCCTTGCCCGTGAGGAGGATGAGCGCCTTGACCATGTTGGAGAGGTAGGCCTTGCGGTACGTGATGCGCACACCGTCGGCCATGGCGTAATCGAAGTTCGGGATGGACTGGCCACCGTGCTGGTCGTTCTGGTTACTTTGTATGGCAATGGCAGCGAGAGCGGCGTAGCTGCGGATGTCCTTGGGTTCACGCAGGTGACCGTGACCGGTGTTGAAGCCGTTCTTGAACAGCTTCTTCAAGTCGATCTGGCAGCACGTCATGGTAAGCGAGTAGAAGTCCAGGTCGTGGATGTGGATGTCGCCGTCCATGTGGGCGCGGCTGTGCTCGGGCTTGAGCATCATCATCGTGTAGAAGTGCTTGGCCGATTCGGAGCCGTACTTGAGCATGGTGCCCATGGCGGTATCGCCGTCGATGTTGGCGTTCTCGCGCTTGAGGTCGGATTCCTTGGCGGAGCTGAACGTGATGTCGCGGAGCGTGTGCATGAGGCGAGTGTTGACTTCGCGGATGCGGGTGCGCTCGGCGCGGTAAAGGATGTAGCTCTTGGCGGTGTCGGCATAGCCGCATTCGGTAAGGGCCTTTTCAACGGCGTCCTGGATTTCTTCGATGTCCGGCTTGTTCTTGCCCTCGGCTTCGAGGCGGCCCACGGCGTAGGCGGCCACCTTGAGGGAAGTACTGCTCAAAAGGTCTTCTTGTCCCAGGAGGTCGAACTGGTCCCTGGATGCCTTGATCTGTTCCTTGAGTTCACCAGAGGCGCGGAAAGCCTTGACAACGGCGTCCGAAATCTTCTCAATGTTGAACGGCATTTCGCGGCCGTCACGCTTCCTGACTGTAAAAATCATCTATCAATCCTTAGATTTTCCAGAACTTTACCAGTATATAGAAAATTTAATCTTTCTACTACATCTTGTGTTCGAGGTTAAAACCCCTACACAAGATATAGTCCATAAGATAATAAAACATTTGGCGAAGAGAACAAAAAATTTACAATTTAAGGTAATTTTTTTGTAATGTTTCAAAAAACTTATCAACATCTCACGCGAAAGGGAGGGCGGACCTCGACCGCAGGTCGGGTCCCGAAAAAGTCAACTCCGTGACCAACAAACATTTAGTGAAAACGGCACTTATCCACAGCGGAAAATGCCGTTTTTTCGGGAAATTGTCTTGACAGAAAACGGGCGCCGAACTAGCGAGCCACCCGCGAAATAAGGTTCGCGACCGCGTTTACCGCGAGGGCCACGACAACCGTAGTCGTCATGCTGATAAATGGCATCCACGGCCAGCTGAATATGCCGCCAAGGAGCGCAGGTACGCCAAATGCCGGGATTCCCTGAATAAGGATGAGGCTTCCCATGCCGCATACAACCGAAGCGATTACGACCCAGGCGCGCAGACGGCCCGAGCCCGCACCGAATAACTTGTCTGCAAAGAAGGCCAACAGGAACATGCCGAGGAGCGGGCCCGTAAAGAGGCCCGTAAAGAACAGGGCGTTCTTGAGGAGGCTTCCCTGCTGGGTGGCCGCGAACAGCGCAAAGAACACGCCGAGCACGCCCCAAACGGCCGTCCATATCTTGGCGCGCTTGAGGCCGCCAATGCCCTTGGATTCGTCCCAGCCCAAAAAGTCGCGTTCCGAGGTGTTGCTCAGCGAATTGATGGCGCCCGAGAGGCTGCTCATGGCGGCAGCACAGATGGCAGCGACAATGAGCCCGGTGACGCCCACCGGGAGGCCGTTCACGATAAAGTAAGGGAATACGTCGTTCTGGCCAATACCTTCGGGGAGGTTTGCCACGTGGGCCTTCTGGTAATAAACGTAAAGCGCCGCGCCCACCCAGTAGAACAGCACCGAGACCGCACAGCCAAGCACCATCGAAAGCACGCTCGAACGGTTGGCCGCCTTAACGTCCTTGCAGCTCAGGTAGCGCTGCACGAACTGCTGGTCGCAACCGCGGATAGCGATTTCAAGGACCGCATAGGCAAAGCCAGCCGATACAAGCGTACGCGCGTTGGAAATATCAAAGCTTGCATCCCACCACTTGGTCTTGCCCGCCTCGCTTGCAAGCGCGGCCATCTCGCCAAAGCCCCCTACGGAGTTCGCGATAAGCAAGAGCACCAGCACGCCACCGCCAAAGAACACACAGAACTGCATCACGTCGGTCCATATAACCGCCTTGATACCGCCAAACCACGTGTAGAATATCGCAACGGCGGCAGACACCACGATAGCCACCTTCAAGTCGACATGCAAAATTTGCGCCAGCACAAGCGAGGGCGCGTACAGCAGGATTCCCGTACGGAGCAGCAGGTGGAGGCAGTAGAACACGGCGGCGATCCTGCGCACGGGGCGGCTAAAGCGAAGTTCAAACAACTCGTAGGCGCTATTGATGCCCGAGGTGCGGAAGCGCGGGATAAAGACGAAGCCCACCACGACAATACTCAGGAGGGCGCCAATCTGGAACATGAGGAAGGTCATGTTGTCGCCGTAAACGTCGGCAGGCGCACCGAGGAAAGTCGTTGCGCTCACGGACGTGGCGATGAGGCTGATTCCCACGGCCACCCAGGGCATGGAACCTCCACCGAACATGTATTCCTTGAGGTTCTTGTTGCCGCGGGAAACCCAGAGGCCAATAAAAAGAGAAAACAGCAAATACGCCGCAAGCACGGCCCAGTCAACTAGCGTAAACATGGAATTAGCCTTCCTTTTCGAGCGCCACCTGTTCTGCGGTCAGGTCGGTGTACTGTATAACCTGGTTGCGGCCGCTTTCCTTGGCCTTGTACAGGGCCTGGTCTGCGTTGTTCACCGCCTTCTTCATGTCGTGGAATTCCGGCTTCACCAAGAAGGCGCCAATGCTCACGGTCACGCGGAGCGGGGCGGCCTGGTGCACGTCGAATTCCAGTTCCATCACGGCATGGCGAATACGTTCGGCCGTCTCGATCATCCCCTCGGGAGTCGTATCGATGAGGCCGACAACGAATTCCTCGCCGCCGTAGCGGGCGACAATATCGATTTCCTTGCGGATTTCGCCACTGATGGCACCCGCGATACCCTTGATGACCACGTCGCCGATGGGATGGCCGTAAGTGTCGTTCACGCTCTTGAAGTGGTCGATGTCCATCATGAGCACGCCGATGTTGTACTGCTGCCTGTTGGCGCGAATCTTCTCGGTGCGGAGGCTCTCGTGCAGCGTGCGGTGGTTGATAAGCCCGGTAAGGCCATCGCGCGAGGCAAGGTCCTTGCCCTGTTCAAACTGGCAGGCACGCACGTAGGCGAACCCTGCCACGCCGGCGAACGCCTTGAGCAGTTCCATCTCGTGTTCGGAATAGCGGTTCGACGAGCGGCTCTCGAGGCAGATGGCGAGTTCGGCAAGCGAGGCGTTCTTGTCGGAAGAAACCGGCATCACGAACAGCTGGCGGAAGTCCATGTTGCGCTTTTCCTTGTCGTCAATGCGCGGTACGTACTGGCCGCCCATGCCAGAACTGAAGTTGCGGGCCACGGGGCGGTTCCTGAAGAGCGCGAGCACCGCGAGGCCCTTGTCCGAAAGCGTAAACTTCTTGTTGGCGAACTGCTCGGCGTCGATACCGTCCCAGCACACCACGCGGCCTTCGCGCTCCTTGTGGCTGTCTTCGGGATTCTGCTTGTCGAGCGCGAGAATCATCATGCGGTCGAACGGGATGTTCTCCTTGACATACTGGAAAATCTGGCGGTAAATATCCTTGACCGACATCGTCTGGAAGAACTTGTGCTGGTAGCCGTAAAGCACGCTGAACTGCTGCTGGGCGATGTAGTTCTTGGTAGAGACAACGCTCTTGAAGGCGAGCATGTAAAGCGAACTCGCGATGTAGGTGAGCGCCTGCGCCGTGGACTGCGAGAAGGCGTTCGGGTAAAGGGAATCCACCACGATGGCGCCAATGCGGTTCTTTTCGCGGTCGAGCATGGGCACTGCCACCAGGGACTTGATCATCGGATTGTCGATGTAGTAGAGCAGCGACTTGCCGCCCATCAGGTCGCCTTCCAAAAGGCGGTTCACCTCGGGGCGGAACAGCTGGCTTACAAGCCCGGAGTTCTCGGTAATGCGAACGTCGGTCGCCACCTGGGCGTTCGGGTCGCTGCAGTATTCACGGATGGACCATTCCCTCGCGTTCTCGAGCGGCGAGAACACGATGACCGAATAGGCATTGGGGATAACGCGCTTGAGGCCCTGCAAAACGTCGTTGGTCGCCTTGTTCACGTCGGCATTGGTGCGTGCCCAGAACTGGTTCACACGCAGGGTAGACGTAGGTTCGTTGTACTCGGTAGAACTGTCCTTGATGGAATTGCGGATGTCGGGAGACACGGCAGGAGAAATGCCGGTCGCCTGGGCCACGCGCGTAATCACCGGTATGGCGGCAGTCTTTCCGCCCGGCACGCGGGGCAAGTTCATGTAGCCCAGCGCCGCGGCAACGCCCGCGACAGGAATGAGGAACAACAGCATTCCGCCCTGGAATGCGAGGCCCAACAACAGGCCTGCGACAATGAACAGAACATTCGAAACCAGCATTTTCTTCCTTCTACAGTCTAAAGGACCGGTAAAGCATCACGCTAGCGAGGCCTGCATACAGGATATGGCTAATCCATGCCGCCAGAAGAGGGGTCAACGCGCCGTTTTCGCCCATCTTGAGTCCGATCCTCTCCAAGATATAATAACTAAAAACAAGCAACAGGCCAACACCGAATTTCTGGGAAAGGCCTCCAGAACGCTTAAACCGGTGACACAGGGCCGCCCCTATCAGCAGCACGATGAGGTTCATCCAGTGCGCGGACTGCTTGAAGTACAGGGCCGTCTCCATCACGTTCGTGTCTTCGCCGGAACGCTTGAGCACCTCGATACGTTCCCGGACCATCTTGGAATCCATCTCGTCGGCCACCTGGCGGTCGTTGATGAGGTCGCCGGGCTGGGTCGCCACGCGGCCGAGCATCTTCTCGCTCGTAATCGGCACCACGTCCACGGTACCATCCTTCTGGAAGGTGCGGCGGTAACCGCGCTCAAACACCCAGTAGGCGGCACTGTCCTCTTCCACCCAGCGCACCATCTTGGCGTCGTAGCGTTCGCGGAGCCTCCCCTGCTCGCGCAGAAGCAGCACCACGTCGCGGCCAAGCCTGTTCTTGCCCGAATAGTGCCTAAAGAACCAGCTCGCCTTCTCGCTGTCGATGAACGTGAAGTTCTGCTTTTCCTTGATGCGCGGGTTCTTGCGCTTTTGCGCGTTGGTTTCCATCACCTCGAGGCGCTTGTGGTTCGCGTTCGGCAACCAGCGTTCGCTCATCTGGTACGAACCTACGGACACCAGCACGCCCAGCAGGAATATGGGCAAGAGCGTCTTGAGCGGGCTCTGGCCGGAGCTCTGCATGGCCGACATCTCCAGGTGGCGCGCCATGTTGCCCACCGAGGCAAGCACCGCGATGAACATGGCCACAGGCGTAATCAGGTAGAGCATGTACGGCAGGTAGCAGAAGTAGTACTCGCCCACGTCCTTCATGTCGCGGGCAAGCCACGTCTTGATGTTTCCCACGAAGTCGATGACGACGAACACCAGGATAGACCCGAGTACGACGATGAGCAACATCTTCAAGAAGTTCCATATCAGGTAACGGGAGAATTTCATCCGAACCTCCCAGTGATTTTCTTGAAGAACCCGCCCACGGCGCGTATGGCCCTGAACAGCTTGGAATCGCCGCTGAAACGGTCACGGATCATGGCGATGGTGATGAACACGCCGAAAATGCCGATGATGATGTTCGAGGCCCACATGGCGAGTTCCGGCGAAATGATAAGGCGGTCGGCAAGGTTCTCACCGCCGATAAGGCAAATCCAGTACACCACGAAGAACGCGAGACTGTAGACGATACCCGTACCGATACCGCCCTTGCGGGCCATGATGCCGAGCGGGGCGCCAATAAGCACGAACACAAAGCAAGCAAACGACGTACTGAACTTCTTGTGGATTTCGACAAGGTACTGCGCCTGGCGTTTTTCCTCGTTCTCGAGCCTGCCGTAGAGGCGTTCCGTCGTGCGGAGCACGCCGATTTCCTGCACGCGCACCTTCCTGAGCATCCTTATGATCTGCGCCGAGTCAGATACCATCTCGAACTTCGCGGAATCGGGCATGATGGTATCGCCGAGAAGGACTTTCGAAAGGGACGCAAGCGACGTAAGGCGGGCATCCTTCGACGATTCCCAGATGGTATCGTAGCGGGCCTTCGCCTGTTCCACCACGTCAATCATCATCTCCACGGGCATCTCGCGGTCACTGCGGTAGCTGCGGCTTCGGCGTTCCAGGCGGTCGTCCACGTTCTTCATGGCGAGGTCCTGCGCAAAGAAGCGTATGCGGAAGTAGTTGCCCGGGTCGTCGGGATCCACGATGTGAGTCTCGCCGCTGCGAAGCCTTAGCATGAGCGTCGCACCGTTGTCCACGTAGTCCATCGAGGCGCTGTCCGCATAAACGATTCGCGGTGGGCCCTTGCGTTCCATCTCGTAAATCTGGATGCCGTAAAGCGTCCCGGACACCGGGTCGATGCGGTTCACCCAAAGCTGCACGTCGGGGAACTGCGTAATGAGGCGGCCCGCGTCAATAAAAACGTGCGGCTTTTTGCGAGAGACGGCGTTCATCAGTTCTACGGAACGGTGGTTCGCCTCGGGCAACACCCAGTTGTTGAAAAGGATCATCAATACCGAGAGGAGCGTGGCGACCAGCAGTACCGGCCGCATCAAGCTGAAGGGAGAAACACCGGCAGCCTTGACCGCCGTGATTTCCTGGTCGCCGGACATGCGCCCGAACGCCATGAGGCACGCCACCAGCACCGCCATCGGGATAGACAGCGAGAGCATCCACGCGAGGTTCAGTACAAATATCTCGAGAACGGTCGAAGCGGGCAATCCCTTGGACAGCACATTGTCCAGGATCTTCACAAGGAAATCTACAACGAACAAGAACGTAATGCCGAAAAGAGCGGCCATAAATGGCGCAATAAGCTCTTTCAATACATAGCGGACTAGAATCATTCTTTTTTTACGGTCGGATTTTTTCTACTTTGATGAGTGAAAGTTAGAATTAACCAAAGAAAAAAAATGAATCATTTCGCAAAGTTGCCCTTATTGTTCAGTCTTTTTATTTCAGCCGCTTTTTTCGCAAGCTGTTCTTCAAGCAACTCCGGCAAGGTTAACCATACCGAATTCTGCCGCGCCAAATACGAGAAGGCCGAAGAACTGTACAAGAAAGGCAAGTACGGACGCGCCCAAGACAAGCTGGAAGACATCCTTTCGCTTTGCGCCGGCACGGGCTACATGGAACAGTCCCAGTTCCTGCTCGCCGAGAGCTACTTCAACCTCGAAGAATGGATCGAGGCCCGCGGCGAATACGGCAGCTTCATCATCAACTTCCCGGGTTCCCCGTTCGTGGAAACCGCCGAGTTCCGCAAGGCCATCGCCTCGTTCAACATGGAATTCCGCGTAAGCCGCGACGAGGCCAACACGACTATTGCCATGAGGGATTTTGAACGCTACCTGTCGAACTACCCGGACTCCCCGCTGCGCGACTCCGTGAACTACTACTACGACCTGCTCGTGGAACGCCTGGCCGAAAAGGAATTCCAGACCGGCCGCCTGTACCTCCGCATGGACAAGCCGCAGGCCGCGGTCATCTATTTCAAGGAATTCCTGGACACCTACCAGAAGTCCAAGCGCCGCCGCGAAGTGCTGTTCCTGATTGCGCAGGCCTACACGGACCTCGACCAGTTTGAATCGGCACGCAACTACCTCGCCCAGGCGAAGGTTGAGTTGCCCGAAGACGACAAGGACATCCAGAAACTGCTCGCCAAGACCGAGAAGAAAATCGCAAAGGCCGAAGCCAAGTACGAAAAGCGCCTGAAGAAGGACTCCGAAAAGCAGCGCCTGCAGAAAGAAGACAAGCAGATGCTCAACTAGGTTCTGTAGATGGGATTCCGGACAAAGATACGTTCATGCACGATATGGCTTGTCCTTTGGGCAGCGGTGGCAGCGTTTGCCGCAAGCGAAGACGTCGTGGAGCATGACAACTCCCGGATTGCCATATTCCTGCAGCCGGCCATCTCGTTCTTGAGTTTCGAGGAGCGCGAATACTTCCAAGACGCCATCGACACCATCTACAGCGAATTCCGTTCCGTCGCAAGGAACGAAGAGGAATCGCTCTACGTGGCAAAGCAGAACTTCCAGAAGGTAAACTTCTGCTTCCCCATCTTTGGCGGGTTGCAGTTCCAGGTGAGGCAAGACCATTTTGTGAGCGCAGGCCTCGGGTTCATCTACGACAACGAATCGGTGGTGCTCACCGACCGCAAGAACAAGAGCCACAACTACAGCTACACCATCCAGGGCATCCCGCTGTTCCTGGAATACAGGCTCGCCATCCCCGTGAACCTGATGACGCTTTCCGACGGGGGCCTGTTCAGCATCGCGCTTCGCTGGTACTGGACGCTGCCCGGGACCGAAATCTACTCCTCGTGGGGCAAGATTGATGCAGACAACTCGCCGTTCGGCGCAGGGTTCGGCCTTAGCGTAGGCTACCTGATTGCAAGCTGGAAAGGCCTGAACATTTTTGGCGACATCGGCTTCAGCACCATCAAGGTCAAGTCCAAGGAAACCTTTGCGGATATTGTTCCCGGGGGCCCGGAAGAAAAGGCCAAGTGGGATATTGGTGGATTGCAGTTGCAGATTCGCGTAAGCTTTGGCGTTTGGAACAAGCCCAAGCCGATTGAAAAGGACGAAGACGACGACATCCCGGACACCGACGAGGCTTCGTCGGATACGCCCAAGGCCGCGGCACAAGATTCTTCCAAGACGCAGGTCCAAGACTCTTCCAAGACGCAGGCACAGGCAGCACAGGATTCTACACAACAAGCGCCCGCCGTCAAGGACAGCGCGAAGGTAGAGCCCGCGAAGGCCGAGAAGACCACCGCCAAGAAGCCGGATGAGAAGCCTGCACAAGCGCCCGCCAAAAAGGAACCCGTAAGCGCCAAAACCCCGGAGGAATAATGAGCCTCATTCCGGGCGAAAAGCTGCATTACGCCGAGACGCATTTCAAGTTCAAGCTCCCGTGGTCGTTGCTGTACAGGCCGTGGCCCGAGATTCTCGTAGACGCCCCGTTCCAGTTCGTGCCAAGCGCAGAACCCACGCTGTGGATTGTCGTACGTGACGCCCACCGCTTCCCGACGCTCATCGAATCTATTTCCATCGACATTGATGAAGCGGGCGGTTCAAACGAAACACGCAGTTCAAGCAGCGCAACGCCCGAACAGTTCAAAAAAATCGACCTGCAAATCAAGGCCACGGAACAGTTCGCGTTCTACCCCGTCAAGCTCGGGGCGCTCAAGCCCGGCCGCTACGAAATCCGCTGCAAGCTCACCGCAAGGCGCCTCGACCCCGCCAACGGGAACGTTACAGACAACGTAATAACATTCAACCGCTGGAACTATCCGGGGCTCCGCCCAGCCCCGCTTAAAATCCACGTTCTCGCCGAAAATCCGCCCAAGGCGCCCGGATACGCCGCAGGCGAAATGCACTGCCACACGCACTACTCGGCCGACCACGTGGAACACGGCGCCACTCCCCAAGTTTTGCAACAGGCGGCAAAGGCCGTCGGACTCGACTTTACCTGCTGTACCGACCACGCCTACGATTTCGCCTACACCACCGAAGACTACACGCGCGAAGCCGAATCACCCATCCCGCGATTCCAGAACCTCCGCGACGAAATCCGCCAACTGAACGCAAACGGCATGCCGCTCCTTGTCGCAGGCGAAGAAGTCTCCGCAGGCAATTCCAAGGGCCAGAACGTCCACATGACCGTACTCGGGCCCGAAAGCTACCTGCCGGGCCTCGGTGACTGCGGGCGCAACTGGCTCGAGAACCGCCCGACCTTCCGCATCGCCAAGCTGCTCGAGATGACCGCCGCACACTGCTTTGCCGCCCACCCGATGCAGCCCATGGGCATCCTCGAAAAATTCATCTTCAGGCGCGGCTACTGGAGTCACAAAGACTTGAACCTCGACGCCTCGCACCACATTCGCGGCATCCAGTTCTGGAACGGCATCCGCGACGAAGGATTCATGCTCGGGCGTCAGTGGTGGATTGAGGAACTCGGCAAAGGGAATTTCCTGCTGCCCATCGGTGGCAACGACGCCCACGGCGACCTGAACGACACCACCGCCGTATCGACACCGCTGTTCTCCCTCAGGCACACCCGCGAGCACGTGTTCGGGAAAGTGCGGACTGTTGTGAAGTTGGATGAAGGGGGAAGCGTCCCCCTCGCTTCAGCCGCTTGCGCGTCTTCCGCTACCCCTTCTAGCGGGGACACCCCGCAACTCCCCGAAACCGCAGGAGCGAGCGAGCTTTCCCTCGACTCCTTAAACGCAGCTTTCGCGGGAGACAATTGCTACATCACCGACGGGCCCGCACTCTGGTGGGAACGCTCAAACGCCCACGGTATCAAGAGCATCGCCTTCCACGCCCGCAGTAACGGCGATACCGGCGGCGCGTTCCGCTACATCCGCATCTACGGGCGCAAGCGCATGGCAAACGGCAAGCTTACCCGCGAAGAAGACGTCCGCATCGAGAGCATGGTCGCTGCCCCCGCCAATACCGACATCATTGTCCCGTTGGACAACTACGCCTACCTGCGCGCCGAATGCGAAACCGCGTCGGGACGCTTCGCGCTCACCTCTGCCGCAAAGGCCGAATAACCTATGGCAGCCCGCTTTGTAAGCCCCATGATACGTCGCAGGCCCGCCGAAAGGCAACAGCCTGCCGAGAGCGAACAAGACTCGCGTGACTCCGGCGACGTTACAAATAGCGCAACGAACGAAACAACAGACAACGTTGTCCAAAATACGGAAAGTCTCGTAGAAAACAGCACAATAAATGCGCAACCACCCTTAACAGAAGAACCTGTCGAGCAGCTTGTTCGCGTCGCGTTCGGCACCTACAGGCAAGCCCGCGACTACAGCCTCGTACTCCTGTCGCAGGGAATCGTGCACAGCTTCGACCGCTCCGAAGAAGGCCCGTTCGAAATCCTCGTCGATCCCGAACACGAAGAGAGGGCGCTACACCAGATAGAGTTATACCGCCGCGAAAACCCTCCCCGCAAAGACAACCCGCCCATGCCCCTCGCCGTAAGCGCGCAGCCCGTATGGGTACTGCTCGTACCCGTCGCCTGCACACTCGCCGACTTCGGCAACTACATCGCAGGCATCCACAGCAAGGGCCTCTCCGACGCCTACAAGGTGCTTCACGGAGAGTGGTGGCGCACCATCACCGCCCTCACGCTGCACGGGGATTCCCACCACCTGGCAAGCAACCTCGTCTCGGGATACATCGTCTTGAACCTGCTCGCCTACCGCATTCCGCTCGCGCGCATGGCACCGTTCCTCGCCGCATCGAGCGCGCTCGCGAACTTCTGCGTCGCCCTCACCGTGCAGTCCGACTACCGCGCCCTCGGTTTTTCCACGTTCGTGTTCGCCTGCATCGGGGCGCTCTCCGTCATCGAGTTCAGGCTCATGCCCAGGGAAACCCACGGCATGCTCCGCAGGTTCGCCCCGCTGTGCGGTGCCATCTCCATCGCCGTATTCTTGGGCCTCGGCGAGCACGCCGACATCTTGGGTCACGGCTACGGCTTTATCGCCGGTATGCTCTGCGGCCTCATCCCCAAAAAGAAGATGTTGCGCTGGGGCACGCCCACCACGCTCAAAGACATCGTGTGGATTGCCGCCTACTTCGCCATATTCGCCATAGGCTGGGCACTCGCGCTAGGCTAGCCAAGCATAAAGGCCAGCCCCAAGGGCCGGCCTTTCAAATTCTACAAAACGAACTGGAGGTTCGCGACGAACCCGACTAGAGGCTCGCGATGAACTTCTTGGCCTTGTCGGCGTACTGCTGGTTGTCGCCGTAGACTTCGACGATGCGTTCGGCAGTGTTCTTGGCCTTGTCGTTAGCACCGAGCTGCTGGTAGACGAGCGTGAGTTTCCACATGGCGTCGGCCACCATCGGGACTTCGTCCTGCGGTTCTTCCTTCTGGAAGCGGTCTTCCTTGTCGCCCGTGCGCTTGCCGAATTCGGAGATGTACTTCTCGAGGAGACCGGCAGCGGCGGAGTAGTCCGCCTTTTCGATTTTCACGGAGGCAAGACCGTGCATGGCGGCAGAGCGGACCAGCGCCACGGAACCGGCGTTGTCGAGGGACTTCTGGAACAGGACCGCTGCCCCGTCGAAATCACCCTTTTCGAACTTGATGTTGCCCGCGAAGAGAGCGGCCTTGGCGAGAGCGAGGCCCTCGAGCTTGCCGGACTGGATCTTGGCTTCAAATTCCACCAGGGCGCTGTCGTTCTCGCCCGCATACACGTAGGTCAGGCCTGCGCCGATAAGTTCGGCCTGTTCGGCGGCGGCGGCCTTGCGGGAATCGCGCACCTGGATTACGCCAGCGACAACCACGAGCACAACGGCCAGTGCAACAAGCACCTTGGTTCCATGTTGGACAAAAAACTGCTTAATTTCAGAATTATTCTGGTTTGCTTCGTTAGCCATTTTGGACTTCCATTTTAAAATTTGTGACACAATCATAGAAAAAATAAAGGACTTTGCCAACCGAGGGGTTCCCTATCTTGACAAAAAAACGCCCTATTGCTATTTTTAGCCCCGCTATGCCACTCTAGCTCAGCTGGTAGAGCAGCTGATTCGTAATCAGCAGGTCGGCAGTTCAAATCTGCTGGGTGGCTCGAAAGCCCCGGTCCCGCAATGGACCGGGGCTTTTATTTTCCGACATTTTTTTCTAAATTTGGCGCCTATGAATCCCAATGGCGCCATAATCGTTCAGAGTAACATGGAAATCATGGTGGAGGTCGACGCCCCCACCTACGAAGCGGCCCGCGACGCAATCGCCCCGTTCACCGAACTCGTCAAGAGCCCGGAACACCTGCACACCTACAAGATAAGCCCCCTCAGCCTGTGGAACGCCGCAGCGACGGGGCTGCGTGCGCCCGAAGTCCTGGAACGCCTCGAAAGCCAGAGCCGCTACCCCATCCCGCAGACGGTGATTACCGAAATCGAAGACTACATGGCCCGCTACGGCCTGCTCAGGCTCCGCAAAGACGGGGACTCCCTGATTGTCGAGTCCGACGACAAGTTCATGTTCACCGAAATCTGCAAGCTCAAGGAAGTGGAACCCTACGTGGTGCGCTTCATCGACGACCTGCACGCCGAAGTGGACCCCGAACGCCGCGGCCACCTCAAGATGGCGCTCACCAACGCCGGATTCCCGGTCGAAGACCTTGCCGGTTACACCGTGGGCGACCCGCTGCCCATCCACCTGCGCGAAACCACGCTTTCCGGGAAGCCGTTCACACTGCGCGACTACCAGAAGGAAGCCGCCCAGGTATTCTACGCGAGCGGTTCCGAGAAGGGCGGCTCGGGTGTGATCGTGCTCCCCTGCGGTTCGGGTAAAACAGTCATCGGCCTTGCCACCATGGCGCTGGTGCAGACCAAGACGCTCATCCTCACGCCGAACATTTCGGCCTCGCGCCAATGGATTCGCGAAATCTGCGACAAGACTGACCTCACCATCGACCAGGTGAAAGAATACTCCGGCGAAGTCAAGGAAATCGGCCCCGTCACCGTGGCCACCTACCAAATCTTGACGCAGCGCAAGCGCGCCAAGAAGGCCGAGAACGAAAAGCCCGAGACCGAGCTCGACGACTTTACCGACGAGGAAGTCAAGAAGGAACTCGCGAACTTCCCGCTGTTCAGCCAGCAGAAGTGGGGCCTCATGATTTACGACGAAGTGCACCTGTTGCCCGCCCCGGTGTTCCGCCTGAGTACCGAGATGCAGGCCACGCGCCGCCTGGGCCTCACCGCCACGCTCGTCCGCGAAGACCACAAGGAAACCGAAGTCTTCAGCCTTATCGGCCCCAAAAAGTACGACATCCCGTGGCGCATCTTGGAAGCCCAGGGCTGGATTGCCACCGCCGACTGTAACGAAATCCGCATCCCGATGGAAGCCGAACTCAAGATGAAGTATGCGCTTGCCCCGGTGCGCGAGAAGATTACGCTCGCCTCCACGAACCCCGAGAAGACGGACATCGTGGAACGCCTGCTCAAGCACTTTGACAAGCCCGACGACCGCGTGCTGATTATCGGCCAATACATCGACCAACTCGAAGCGCTCTCCAAGGACCTCGACATCCCGCTCATCACGGGCAAGACTCCGAACAAGGACCGCGAAAAGCTCTACGCAGCCTTCCGCGACGGGAGCCTCAAGAACCTCATGGTCTCCAAGGTCGGCAACTTCGCCATCGACCTGCCCGACGCGAACGTGCTCATCCAGATTTCGGGAACGTTCGGCAGCCGCCAGGAAGAAGCCCAGCGCCTCGGCCGCGTGCTGCGCCCCAAAAGCGACGGCGGTGCCGCGCACTTCTACAGCATCGTCACGCAGGACTCCAAGGAACAGGAATTCGCGATGAACCGCCAGCTGTTCCTCACCGAGCAGGGATACGCCTACAAAATCATCAAGCGCGGCGACTGGGACATCCTCAGCCGCACGCCCGAAGAACTCGCTGCACGTCAATAAACGTCGCGAGCCATAACGCCGCAAAACGTCGCGCAAGCGCAAAAAGAAATTCCCGGAAGCGTTGAACTGAACCCCAAAAGTTGGACAGTTTAAAGTTAGGATAAAACAGCATTATGAGTCCGGTATTGTACCGGGCTCATTCCTTTTAGGCGCAGCTTTATTCGGTCGTTATTGTAGTATTCGATAT
>Ga0310697_10000063_pt1 | contig 144791 bp, 239 predicted proteins | sample 172DNAGHGlowgp2_FD_203883 | JGI IMG/M metagenome (GOLD analysis project Ga0310697, IMG submission 203883) | Sheep rumen microbial communities from Palmerston North, Manawatu-Wanganui, New Zealand - 1728 DNA GHGlow gp2 (v2) (version 2) | ecosystem: Host-associated > Mammals > Digestive system...
AAAGGTGATATCATATAATGTTTAAAGAAGGCACTCTTGTTCCAACAAATAGAGGAGTAATTCCTATTGAACAATTTGGATTTGCCAGAAAAGAAAGTGAACAATTTGAATGTAAATCAGATATAATGTTGAAAACCTACGAGGGAGATTGGAATAAGTGTGTTTTTCAAACATATAAAAAAACAAAAGGTATTAAATTTAAAACATCTTCTCATTTTTACATAGAATGTTCAGAAGATCAAAAAGTTCTTACACCAACTGGTATAAAATATGCTTATGAGATAAAACGGGGAGACGAAATATGCTCTTATATAGATACGTATATTGATAAAAATACATATTTTACTGAAACCGAAAAAATAGGATATATAAAAAAACAAAAAAGTGATATTTATATGCCAAAAAAGATGTCAGAAGAATTAGCGACAGTTTGTGGAATTTTGATTAGCCCAACTACAAAAATAAAAGTAAACAATATAGACAAACTTGTAGTTACATGTAAAGATAGAATTACAAATAAGATTTTTATACGCTATATAAGAGATTTATTTCAAACAAAACAAAAAGTTGTTGTTCAAGATGACGATTATTGCAGAATATTTTCACCAGACATAATAGATTATTTGGAGAATTTATGTGGATTAGAACATAAGATGCAAAAAATACATAATTCTTTATTACAAGCAAATAGAAGTATTCAAATGTCTTTTTTGAATGGTCTAATAATGGCTGAAGAAGAAAATATTACTGGAACTAAAAATTTTTCTTATTTATATAAGATAGTATCTAAAGATGTTTCTAATCAAATTGAGTCAATATTATGTTTATATGGGTATTCTCCATTTATTAAAAGCATTAAAGGTAAAGATACGATTTGTATAAGAAAACCTGTTGCTGATTTTTTTTCAGATAGACTATTAGATAAAATGAAAAAGAACAGTGTACAATCCACAACAATTGTTGAACAAATAAAGAAAACTAAAGTTGATAATTATTTTGGTATTATATGTGAAAAAGAAAATTATGCAATAAAAAACATAGTATTTGGAGTGTAAAGTGAATAATTTTTATAAAGTTAGTTTAAAACAGTATATTAAAGATAATGATAATGATGAATCTAAAAAATCAGAATGGGATGAAATAAAAATACCTCATAGGGCGACAAAACATAGTGCTGGTTATGATTTTTACGCTCCTTTTGATTTTGAATTAAGACCAAATGAGACAATAAAATTTCCCTCTGGTATTAAAGTTCAACTTGACGATGATAAATTCTTAGCTATTGTACCTCGCAGTAGTCTTGGATTTAAATATCGTTTACAATTGGATAACACAGTTGGTATTATTGATTCTGATTATTATAATAATAGTGAAAATGAAGGTCATATTTTTATAAAGATTACAAATGATACAAATTGTGGAAAAATTCTGAAAATCAATAAAGGTGATGCAGTTGCCCAAGGAATTATTTTGCAATATTTCTTGACAGATAATGACGATTCTAATTCTATTAGGAAAGGTGGAATAGGAAGTACAAATGGCAATTAATTATGTTTTATATACTACACATTGTCCAAAGTGTAATGTTTTATATAGTAAACTTAAAGATAAAAATATTGAATTTGAAGTAAGCGAAGATGTGGATAAGCTTATTGAAATGGGTTTTATGACAGCACCAGTTCTTTACAATGGAGAAAAATATTATACTTTTGAAGAAGCAATCAAATTAATAAATAACATGAGGTGAGCGTGAATGAACATTAATATTGGATTAGATAAAGATTTTGAAAAAAAGTTTAAAGAATTAAAGAATAAATATGGGGAAAAAATGGCAAGTTTAAATGGGCTTGCCGATTCTCAATTAAATTATAATGAATTTATTGATAATTTTGTTGATACAAAAGTTGTAGCTGATTCATCTATTGACCCAAACGCTAATGTTGGGCATAAGGATGTTGTTACACTTGAACACGAAATGAGCAAACCACATAATAAATTATTAGCTTTAAATAAAATTTATTATGAATTTAAAAAACAATTTTCAAAAAAAGATGCAGATGAATGGTTTGAATGTGAATATACAAGATATTTATATTTACATGATGCTCCAACTTCATCAACGAAACCTTATTGTTATGCTTATACATTAAAAGATTTAGCGGAAAGAGGTCTTTATTTTATTGAAGGATATAATGCTGAACCAGCAAAACATTTGGGCACTTTTATTACATTTCTTAAAGAGTTTGTGTCATATGCTAGTAATAGATCGTCTGGAGCAGTAGGATTACCTAATTTAATTCCTTATATGTATTATTTTTGGAGTAGAGATGTAAAAGATAATTACTATACTGAAACTCCAGAAAAATACGCTAAACAAAATATCCAATCTTTTATTTATGCGATTAACCAGCCGTATTGTCGTGATGGTAGCCAAAGTGCCTTCGTAAACACTTCAATTTTTGACCACGAATATTTAATGGCATTATTTGGTGGAGAAACATTTCCTGATGGCTCTTATATGATAGATGAAATAGAAGGTATCATGGAATTTCAAAAAATGTTTCTTGAAAAAATGAGTGAAACTCGGTCTCATAATATGTTCACATTTCCAGTTAATTCTATCTCTTTAATCAAAAAAAATGGAAAATTTGCTGATGAAGATTTTGCACGTTGGGCGTGTGAACATAATAGAAAATGGAACGATTCTAATTTTTTTGTTGATGAAACAGTTACAAGCCTCTCAAATTGTTGTCGTTTAAAATCAAATATATCGGACTTAGGATTTTTTAATTCTATCGGTGGGACAGCATTAAGGGTGGGGTCTGTGAAAGTTTCAACAATAAATCTCGCCAGAATTGCTTATGAAAGCGAAAATGAACAACAATATTTAGAAAAGTTAGAAGATATAATGAATATAAATCTTAAACTTCTTCATATTGTAAGAAGCATTATAAAAAGAAACATCGAAAAAGGTTTATTGCCAAATTATACTCATGGTTTAGTTGATTTAAACACACAATATAATACATGTGGTTTTGTTGGGGTATATGAAACAATGAAAGCGTTTGGATATACATATACTGATGAATTAGACAATACCTATTATAGCGATAAAGCATTTGATTTTGGTAAAAGAATTTTTGAAACAATGCATAAAATAAAAAATGAATTTCAAAAAGATAAAGATTACCAATGTAATTTAGAACAAGCTCCCGCTGAAAATTGTGCTACAAAACTACAAGAAGCAGATGAAATCCTCTATCCAGAAGATGTTGTAACAGATTTACCTTTATATGCTAATCAATTTATTGGTCTTGGAATCAAAACAACTATGAAAGAAAGAATTCGTATTGCATCAGCTTTTGATAATTATTGTTCTGGTGGTAGTATTCTTCATGCAAATATTGAAGCACCTTTTTCTAACTTTGAACAAGCATGGGATATGTTAAATTATATTACAGATCAGGGAGTGACATATTTTGCTTTTAATACAAAAATTCAAGTATGTAAACATAATCACGCCTTTTTTGGAAAAAAATGTCCTGTTTGTGGAGGGGAGGTAGAAGGTGAATACACAAGAGTGGTTGGCTTCTATACTAAAATCTCTACATGGTCAAAAGAAAGAAAAGAGGAATTTAAATTAAGGAAATGGGCTGATACTACAAATGAAACTACTTTTCTTGAGTGATTATGATATTGTAAATTATAAAAAAGCAAGTATATTTATAGGATTTCCTTGTTGTACATTTAAGTGTAATAAGGAATCTGGTCAATTAGTTTGTCAAAATTATCAACTCATTAAAGAAAAACAAATAGAATTATCATATGAAAAAATAGTTAAAATGTATCTCGATAATCCTCTTACATCTGCTATTGTTTTTGGTGGATTGGAACCTTTTGATAGTTATAAAGAAATGGTGGAGCTGATAAAAGAGTTTAGACAATATACAGAAGATGATATAGTTATATATACAGGCTATAATAAAATCGAGGTTTTATCGCAAGTTTCATTCTTATCTTTGATGTGGAAAAACATCATTATCAAATTTGGACGTTTTATTCCAAACACAGAACAACATTTTGATGAAGTTCTTGGGGTGAAATTATTTGGGGAAAATCAATATGCTGAAAAAATATCTTAGATATTGACAAACTATATATTTTACATTATAATATTTTGAAAAATATAGAAAGGAAAATATATTTTGAAAAAATTTTTTATTTTATTTTTAGTTTTAGTTTTTACTGTTTGTTGTTTTACTGGATGTAAAACAGGTGGTGCTATTGAAACAAATGAATCACCAATGCCTGAAAACGGTATCGTGGTAACTGTTGATCCACTTGAAGAAACAAGTGATGCAGAACATGTATTGAGTGAAATATCCATTAATACTTCAAACACAAAATAATTAGGAATTTTATGGAAAAAATTAAAGAAAAATTGCCATTTTCTAAGCTAATTCTTTTAGCTTTTCAAATGTTTATTGTAATTTTCCCAGCAACAGTGGTTGTTCCTCTTATTACTGGATTTGATGTTGCAACTTGCTTATTTTGTACCGCTTTATCAACTTTAGTTTTTGTTTTAGTTACAAAAGGAGAAGTTCCTCTTTATTTTGGGTCTTCATTTAGTTATATTTCTACAATTGCAACACTTATGGCTGTAACTAATGGGAGTCAAGATACTAAAATTGGTATGATGACTTTTGGTCTTTTGTTTTCAGGACTTCTAAACGTTATTATTGGTCTATTGATTAATAAGATTGGATTTGAGAGAATTTCAAAAATTATTACGCCAACTCTATGTGGGGGAATTGCAATTTGTATTGGAATTACACTGGCAGGAAATGCTGTTTCTGATGCTTTTAGTGGGAGTGCAATTTCTGGAGGAATATGTATATTTACACTTTTGTTGATGGTACTTTCAAGTGTATTTCTCAAAGGATTTCCTCAACAATTATCCCTCCTATTTGGTGTAATTGGTGGTGTAATTGCTTCTTTGATTCTTGATAAATCATTATTTAGAGATGCGTTAAATACAGGAAGTGCTGTTATATCATTACCTCATTTTGTTTTTCCTGTTCCTAATTGGGTAACACCATTGTCATTGTCTGTAGTTTCATTAGCAACTTGTACTGAAAGTTTTGCCCATCTTAGTCAACTTGAAACTATTGTAGATGCCGAACTTGAAGAAAATAAAAAGACGCACTTATCTAAAAAAATAGATAAAGTCATGATTGGTGATGGTTTAGCAGATATTACATCTTGCTTGCTTGGTGGATGTGGTAGTACAAGTTATGGTGAACAACTCGGATTAATGAGTATCACTAAAGTATATAGTGTTTGGGTTGTAGTATTGGCCGCTGTTATAGCAATAATTTTTTCTTTGATTAAACCATTTATTAATTTAGTTTATTCAATCCCTCTTTGTGTGATTGGTGCAATGGAACTTTATTGTTTTGGCAGTATTGTTGTTCAGGGAATGTCTGTGCTACAAAAAGAAGACATTCTATCCTCAAAGAATTTATCAATTTTAGCAACAGTATTAATGATTGGAGTTGGTGGCAATTATGCGTTTGGTGGTTATATTCCATTTTTTGGTTACAATATTCCTTGCATTGCTTTTGCTTCAATCTTTGGAATTATTCTCAATATTATTTTGAAAGAAAAGGAAGTAGCATGATTACAATATATCATGACAATTGTTTGAAGAAATTAAAAGAGTTAGAATCAGGGTCAGTAAACCTGATTCTAACTGATCCGCCTTTTAATACTGGTCACGAAATAGTTTATCGTGATACTTCATATGATGATGATTTAGAACATGATACATATATTGAAATGATGAAACATATATTGCAAGAAGCATACAGAATCTTAGCTGATAATGGAACGATATATGTAATGCTTGATTATCATAGTGTTCATTATATAAAAGTTGAAATGGATAAAATATTTGGAAAAAATAATTTTCTTGGAGAAATTATCTGGGCATATGATTTTGGAGGAAGAACAAAAAAGTTTTTTCCAAACAAACATATGACGTTTTTAGTATATGCTAAAGATATTAATAATTATACTTTTAACTATGATGACGTAGATAGAGAGCCATATATGGCACCAGCTCTTTGTGGGGAAGGGAAAGCAGAAATAGGGAAAAAGCCAAATTCTGTTTGGTGGAATTCCATTGTTGGTACAAACTCAAGAGAGAGGAATGTCGGTGCATATGCAACTAAAAAACCATTGAAGCTTTTTGATAGAATTATTAGAGCTTCTTCTAACGTTGGAGACACTGTTCTTGATATGTTTGCTGGTTCTGGAACAACTGGACATGCGAGTGAACAAAACGGAAGGAATAGCATTATGATTGATGAAAATCAAGAAGCTATCAATGCTATGAAAGAACGGTATGCCACATATGGATTAAATTATAAAATTGAGTAATTATGGAAACTTTTTTTATATCTGATTGTCATTTTGGTCATAAAAATATTATAAAATATTGCAACAGACCATATTATTCTGTAGAAGAAATGAATGAAGATATGATTAGCAAGTGGAATAAAAAGGTTGCTAAAAATGATTTAATATACATAGTTGGCGACCTTTTTTATTTTTCAATCGAAAATGCTTCTTCAATTTTAAACAGGCTAAAAGGGAAAAAAATATTAATTCGTGGTAATCATGATGATTTCTTCTTAAAGAAAATAAATCCTAAAAATTACTTTGTTGATGTTTCATTATATATGGAAATGTCATTGGGTAAAAACAAACTAACGCTATGTCATTATCCAATGTATTCTTGGAGAAATTCAAGAAGAGATAATTCTTATTTAGTATTTGGTCATGTACATAATAATAAAGATATGTATTGGTTTGATTATTATTGCCAAAATGATAAAACACTTAATGTTGGTGTTGATATAAATAATTTTGAGCCAGTAAATTTTGATGAATTAAGAAAAAACAATGAAGAATTTAAGAGGTGTTATCGTGTCGGATAGTGGATTTTGGGGTATTAGGTATAATAAATCTGATAAAATTACTTTGATAAATGAAAGTAATCCAGATATTGTTGGTGAAAAAATATCAAGATTTTGTAAAATACATAAATATCAATATGAAGTAGAAAATTTATATAATCGAATAACTTTAGTTAATCCATTTGATGATATTAATAAAGATAATATTAAAAAAATAAGAAATATAATACCAGATGCGAAAGGAAAATCTTGGGGAGATGCTTTAATAAAAACAAGAGATGATATTTTTCTTTTTGCAGATGGATTAAAATATATGGCAAACTACAATAATCTCACAAGAGATTCCTATGCAGTTGAGTATGGATATATAATCAATATTGATACCATGAAACTTGAAATATGGAGAGGTAAACAAACGATTCCACAGAGAGGAAATAGATATGGTGTAAAAAAGAATAATGGCTTCTATCCTTGTAGAATGATATGTCAATATTCTTGGAATAGAATAGATGATGGCTTAAAAAATTACAGAGATATTGAATTGATATATAAAGAGCTTCAAAAACAACATAAACTTTAAGTATTGACAAATAAAAGTATTTGTAGTAATATATTGTTAAGAGGTAATTATGATTCAAATTAGGAATGATGTTTTCGAAACAAATAGTAGTTCTGCTCATACAATTGCCATCAAAAAGAAAGATAAATACGATTATGATTTAGGATGGTATGTTGATGATAACGGGAAGTTTGAGTTATGGGGAACTGATCTTGAATTTGGGAGAAGTCCTTTTGATATTTTAATGACGACAAGAGAAAAACTTCCATATTTTATCTGTGTTTTTGGATTCAAAAAAATTTCAAGAATTATTCTTGAGAATGTTCCAGAAGTAAAAGAAATAAAAAAACCACGTCTTAGTAGATGGGATCCCGAAGATTTGAAAGGGGGAATTGACCATCAATCAGTTGGTATGCTTGAACATTTTATCAAAGAACATAATCTAACTATAGAAGAAGCTTTATTTAATACAAAATATATTATTATTATTGATGGTGATGAATATAACACTTGGTGTAAGATGGTAGAATCAGGTATTATAGATAAGGAAGTTTTTGATGATACAGGTACGAAATAATATTTTTGAGACTAACAGTAGTTCAGTTCATACATTAGTAATTTGTACTGAAGATGAATTTAAAAAATTCAATAATGATGAACTATGTCTTGATGATTGGAATGATATACTTGTTTCATTTAATAAACATGATAATGGTAATCGTTTTTTAAGTTCAGATGAATTTTTTGAAGATAAAGGATTTGATCATTATCTTGAACATTATGAAGAACATAGAGAAATAAATGGTATAAAAATTGTTGTTTTTGGTCGTTATGGATATGATTGAGGATTTATGATACAAATTAGACAAAATATTTTTGAAACTAATAGTAGTTCAGTTCATAGTATTACTCTTTGTAGTGAAGATGAATTTCAAAAATGGAAAAATGGAGAAATTTTTTTTGATAGATGTGAAGAAAAGTTTCTTACACCTAAAGAAGCAGAAGAAGTAAAAAAAGAACAAGAAAGAGAAAGAAAAAGACTAATAGAACAATATGGAAATGATGATGATTTTTATGATGAAGGTAGAACTTTGACTTATAACCAGTTTTTTGACTGGCAAGGTGACGATAATTACCTTGATTATATGGAAAAATTTCAATCTCATCAAAATATAAATGGTGTTGATGTTGTTGCTTTTGGATATTATGGTCATGATTAATTAGATTTTGGGGAGAAATATGTGGCATAAATATAAAAATGGTAATCATTATGTATATATCAATGATGAAAACGGTACGAAAATAAGAGAAACTATTGATAAAAATGCAACACGTTTTGTTTCTGATTTCGCTGATTCCGTAGATTTTAAAATTACTAATAAATGTTTCAATAATTGTCCTTATTGTCATGAAAGGTCTTCATCTAATGGCGAAGAAGGGGATATAAAAAACTGGAAATTTATTGATACTCTTCATCCTTATACAGAAATGGCTATTGGAGGTGGAGATGTGTTAACTTTTCCAAATTTGTATGAATTATTAGAATTATTGAAATCTAAAAATATTTATGCCAACATTACTGTTCATCAAAATAATATTTTTGATGAAAAAATTGATTACATTGTAAAAAATCAATTAGTCAAAGGAATTGGGATTTCTCTTGCTGGTGGTATAACTAATAGTGTTCTTCGTAGAATTAAATCGTTGCCGAATTCTGTTATTCATCTTATTAATGGTTTGACTGCGTGTAAAGCATCGTTTAATCATTTGGCTGATAAGGATTTAAAAATTCTTATTTTAGGATATAAGACATTTGGACGAGGAGAAGGTTTTATTGAAAAAAACAGTTGGATTCATGATGAAATTGATTGGGTAGAACAAAACATTGAAGAGTTTATGACAAAATTTAAGGTTGTAAGTTTTGACAATCTTGCCGTAGAACAGTTGAAATTAAAAAATAAACTCACACAAAAACAATGGGATTTGTTTTATGGAGGGGATGATGGAACCCACACATTTTACATTGACGGAGTTAATAAACAATTTGCAAAATCATCAACATCTGTTAAAAGATTTGATATGCTTGATAATATTGATGATATGTTTCATATTATTCAACAACAATAATAAAAAAAGTTCTTGACAAAAATGATATTTTATGGTATATTATAAGCAACAAGAGAAAGGAGTTCATTGTGCGTTTATGGCATAAAGATTTAATTAGTACTTTACCTCGTTTGCAATTGGTTGGACAGTGGCGTGAGTGTTGTTTGATTGCAAAAAACATTGCAAAAGAAGGTACTCCGAATCATATTTTAGTAAATAAAATTATGGATTATCCAATTGAACATTTTTATCGCTATGCTAGTGAAGTAAGTGATGAAATGGAATCTCGTGGTTATAAATGTGACTTTAGTAAATTTACTCAATATATAAAAATTGATAAATGTCATGTTACGCATAATGAAATGTTTGAATCTTGGCACAATTATAGATATTTATTGCAATGTTTTTATAATTTACAAGAAAAATATGATGATGGTGGTGTGTCAAAAGAAGAGTGGGACGTGTTTGTTATAAATTCAGTGCGATGTATGAATAGAATACTGCATTATAAAAATAACAATAGAAAGTAGTTAGTCATAAAAACACCTCCTATAATTTCAACTACTTTATTTTGTGGAATTCGGGCAAAATGCCAAAAATTATGAAAGTTTTACACGTTTTTCTTTCAAATTTAAATTATGTAATCTAAAACAAAACGTGTTTTATAAAAATTGTTATAAACCCTCGTGCGGTGTAATGGTGTGCATACTGCTCTTATAAGGCAAGAGATTCCTGATTCGAATTCAGGCGCGAGGACTTAATCAGTTGGGGCCAGTAGGGAATCCCAACTGGACCATTAAAAGTGCATTATTCCTCATGTCGTGAGATAGCGGGATTTTTTTGGGGTGTAGCTCAAAGGTAGAGCGAACGGCTGTTAACCGTTAGGTTGAAGGTTCGAATCCTTCCATCTCAGCTATTACAATCAAAAAATATAGCTCAATTGGTAGAGCGGGTGAAAAATTTACTGTGAGGTTCAAATCCTTATATACCTTGGTTGGCAGTGGTTTGTAAAAAATAAACCAATTTCATCTATGTAAAAGTTCAAGTCTTTTTATTTTTGATTGTGAATATTGTGGTGTAGCTTAGTTTGGTAAAGCACTACTCTTGGGCAGTAGGGATCGCAAGTTCAAATCTTGTCACCGCAATTTTCCTAACGATAGGACGTTAGGAAAACAATATTTTGTATTTTGAGAAAGGAATTAAATTATGAAATATTTTTCCGAAAAATTAAATAAAGTTTTTGAATCCGAACAGGAATGTGTTGAAGCTGAAAATAAACTTGAAATCGAAGAAAAAGAAAAGGCCGAAAAAGAAAAACAATTGGCTGAAACACGAAAAGAACGTGCTCGTGAAATTGAAGAACAATATAAAAAAATCATGGATGATAGAAAAGAATATCAACGAATGATTAATGATTTTGTTCAGGATTACGGTGGATTTCACTGTACTTTCAAAAGTAATGAACCAATTTTTTCTGATATGGATTTCTTTGATTTGCTGAAATACGCATTTACTTGGTAATTTTATTTGATTTTTATAAATTCGGAACTCAATTGTTCCGATGATGCCCTATAGTGTAATTGGCAACACAACAGACTTTGAATCTGTATTTTTACGTTCAAATCGTAATAGGGCAGCTATATACCCGTATAGTTTAATGGATAAAACGTAGGACTTCTAATCCTTTGAGTACAGATTCGAGTTCTGTTACGGGTGCAATTGGAAGTATATCTAATATGTAGTTGAAAAAGCTCTAAGATTGTGGGATATATGAGTTGCTGTTTATTGGGGAGGGTTAGGGCAACATATGGGGAATTGCTGGAACAGGCAGACAGGTCTGACTTAAAATCAGATGCCGTGAGGCGTAAGAGTTCGAGTCTCTTATTCCCTACAATATATTTTATGAAAAATAAAAAATACCCTTGACAAAAATAAAAAAGGGTGATAAAATATAAACAATAAAGGCACAAACAGCAAATAATTAGAATGATTTTCGACAGGATGAAAAAAGTTACTAAGTGCCTTGTTTTCAAAATAAAAAGCGCAAACAGCAATTAATTATATTAAGGAAAAGTCTGTTAAACTTTATTATCTGAATTGCGCTTTGTTTTTTTATAAGGAAGGTTTTATGAAGTCTTTTATTGATAATATGAATGAATATTCTTCTCAATATTCTATAACAGAAAATGGTGCAATTGCATATAAAACTTCTGGTAAAAAGTTGACAGATTTTAATTTTAAAATTTCTTATTATAGAAATCATCCAGAAGAAGCAAAAAATGATTTTTGTGACCTTATGAAAAGTTGCGAGAGCATGGAAACAATTGCAAGATATATTTTCTACATTGGTGACATCAGGGAAGGTTTGGGAGAAAGGAATCTTTTTAAGATTTGTTTGAAAGAATTTCTAAAATATCTTGATGAAGAAAGAATTGAAAAGATTTTGCATTTTATTCCTGAATATAACAGATGGGATTCTCTGTGGAAGACAATTGTTGATGATGAAGAACTATTTACTCATGCATTGTCAATAATTAACAATCAACTTCTTTTTGATTTGACTAATCAAGAAAAGGGTGAATCTGTTAGTCTTATTGCTAAATGGCTTCCATCCGAAAATGCAAGTTCAGAAGAAACTAAACAAATGGCAAAAAAGATTTATCGTGGCTTGCATCTTACACCAAAAGAATATCGTGTTGTTTTATCAACATTGAGAAAATATATTGATGTAACGGAAAGAAAAATGTCTTTAAATCAGTGGAATGAGATTGAATATAAAAGCGTTCCATCAAAAGCAAATTTATTGTATTCAAATTCATTTTTGAAACATGATGAAGAAAGAAGAAAGTCGTATATTGAAAGCCTGAAAAAAGGTGAGACAAAAATAAATTCATCGGTTCTTTATCCTTATGAAATTATAGATAAATATAGTTCAATGATGGGTTATAGCCAAAAAGTTGAAGAATATAATGAAATTTATGAACAAATGTGGAAAGCATTGCCAAAATTGAATATCAAAAATACTCTTGTTGTAAGGGATGGTTCTGGTTCAATGCTTTGGGCAAAAGTTGGAAATACAACCCCTCTTTCAGTTGCGACTTCTTTAGCTATTTATTTGTCTGAAAATAATTCAGATGAATGGAAAAATAAATTTGTGACATTTTCAAGTAATCCTAAAATAGTTGATTTGTCAGATTGCGAAACTCTTAGGGGTAAAATTGATAAGATATATAGATATAATGATTGTTCAAACACCAACATTTATGCAACGATGTGGCTTGTTTTGAATACGGCAATAAAAAACAACGTAAAACAAGAAGAAATGCCAGAAATGATTTTGATTATTTCAGATATGCAATTTGATGGTCATCTTTTCAATATGTCAGGTAGTCTTTTTGACAATATTAAAATGCAGTTTGAATGTGCTGGCTATAAATTGCCTAAAATCTGTTTTTGGAATGTTGCTGGGAATTATAGCGATACAATTCCTTTACAAGAAAATGAATATGGACTAATTTTATGTAGTGGTTTTTCTACAAATATCGTAAAGATGTTTTTAAGTGGGGAAATTGATCCATATAAAATTTTATTAAATACAATCAATAGCAAAAGATATGATCCAATTGGTAATATTTTTTGTGAATAAAAAATAATAAAAAGGCGCGTACAGCAAAATATAAAAAAGAAAATTTATACTAAATAACAGTTTTTCATTTGTTTTCAACCTCCTATTTTTTTGTTTTTTATGCGCCTTGTTTTTTAAAATCTTTATATTGAAGTACTAAAGGACAAACGCCTACACCCGCCATTATAGCGTTACACAATAATTTAACCCTCCATTCCATGAAAAAGTTTTCCGTAGTAAGATGGACGTTTATAACACACCTCAATCTGAGACAATAAAATGCTAATACCAAGAGCGACTAAAATATAAAGATATTTATAAAAACCTCTTTATAAAACGTAAAGAGGTTTTTTTTATTTGACAAATTATCAAAAATATGATATAATATAAATAAGGAGATTATATATGTTTATTGTTTTTGAAGGTTTAGACGGTTGTGGTAAAACAACCCAATTAGAATTATTGAAATATAATTTAGAAAAAAATGGATATAAAAATGTAAAAACATTTAGAGAACCGGGTAGCACGGAATTGTCTGAAAAAATTAGAGATATCCTTTTGAATTTCGATTTAACAGATATTCAACGAATGTTTTTATTTTTGACTGCAAGAAATTCTCTTGTTAAAGAAAAAATAGAACCAGCGGTAGAAAATAATGAGATTGTTTTATGTGATAGATATACTTCAAGCACTTTAGCTTATCAAGGTTATGGTAAAAATGTAACTGACATTGGTGTTATTCACAGGTTGAATAATCTTGCATGTGAAAATATTCATCCAGATTTGACAATTTTTTTAGATGTTCCTGTTGAAGATTGTAAAAAAAGACAGGAAATAAGTGATAAGATGGAGAAAGCTTCTGCTAATGTATATGAAAAAATATATAATGGCTATAAACAATTGTCAAAAAACAATAATTGGGTTGTTATTGATGGCACGAAAACAGTCGAAGAAGTTGCAGAAGAGATTTTCAATATAGTAAAAAATAGGATAAAATGATAGAAGAATTTAAAGATGTTCTTATAAAATTTTTTGAAGCAGAAGAAAAAATTTTAAATCGAGATAATATTATTGTAGTGCAATATGAAGAAATTAAACAATATGTATTTGGAATTCTTAGAACTTCATTTTTTAATCAGGAACATTATGAAATAATTTATGATAGAACAAAAGATGAATTTACTTTGAATGTGTATCAAATAATAAAAAATTGCAGGATAACTAAAAATGAAAAGTAAATACTTAAGAGATATTAATTGCGAAAGAAAAAATTATTTAGACAAAGAAAGAAGGAAAATTCATAAAGAAGAAATTAAAAAATATGGCATTTCGAGTGAAGAAACATGGAATTTGGATATTTCTTTTATTGAATTTATCTATGTTACATTTAAAATGTATAATGAATATAATTGTATAGATACACATTTTCAACATTTCTTTATTGACAATGAAGAATGGGATATGCAAAAAGGAATAGATTATATCATTGATGAAACAGAAAAATGTTTAATTTCTTATAGGGATAATTTTTCTGATACGAAAATACCAGAAAAAATTTATGATGTTTTAAAACAACTCATACCTTTAATGTGGTGGTAATATGGATTACGATAAAGAAATTGATGAAATAATACTTCGTTTAACAGAGCAGAAAGAACAAATAAATAAAGATAAAAAAAGATTAAACGAACTTTTTACACAAAAATACGAATATAATAAAAATATGGTAATGAAAGATAAAGTTTATTTACTTCTTCATCAAGATGATAAACTCGCTTTATGTTATGTAAAAGATGTTGTAGATAATATTTTTGTTGATTGTGATTCAATATTTTGTTCAAATAATGAAACGGTTTTATCTTTCAATGATAGATTTCATGTTGGTTCATTAAAAGTTGTTGCAGAAATTAAAAAAGATGAAATAAAAAATATTTTAAATTGTCATCTAAAAACATTTCAAGATATGATAGAAAAATTTTGTAATAATTATGGTGATAAATTAGTTGAACGAACAATATTTGAGTAATATAAAATGGCAAGAAAAAAATTAAATAGTAACATATACCATATAGAAAAATTTGCGTATGAACCAAACAAGGGGTTTTATTGTTATAAAGACCCTAATGGATATCTGTTTTCAAATTTTAAATATAAAACAAAAATAAAACCAGAAGATTTACCTGATTATTATGTGTTTGGAAGGTTTTATAAACGATGGGGCTTTATATGTGCTGAAGGTGTAAAAGGCGTTTATTATAAACCATTGTTATGGATAAATCATTTTTTGAGAGATGATTTATTGTTTATTTCATATAAAAATGAAACAATAGATAAAGCAGATGCAGAAGATTTTGGTTATAAGACTTTTGATTATTTTATTTCTGGAAATGAAATACTCGATTTCTTAAAAGCAATGACAATATATTCACCAAGTGTGAATATAGAACCAATAAAAGATGGAATAAAAAATAAATTAAAGGTATTAAAAGAAAAACATCCGCATGAATTTGGAGATTATGAATTTGATGTGGATAAATTTTTTGAACAACCGTATGAAAAAATAGATTATAAGCAATATTAATAAAGGGATGTGAATTTTCACATCCCTTTATTTTTTTAATGGGTTTTTATATAATGAATTAAGTCCCAATATATTATCTTTTGTTATTTGAATATAATCATTATATAATAAATATTCCTTATCTCCAACAATATAATCGCCATGATAATGTCCAAAAAACCATGCTTTATAATTTATCTTTTGTCGTATTTCTGATAAAAATTCCTCTTCATCCGTTTCTACTGTTGATTGGTCTACGAAATCTAAAAACAACCAAGTTGGTTGTAATTCTAAAGGTGCAACATGAGTAAGAACAAAATCATAATTTTCATTTGCAGATATTAAATTTCTGATTTTAGATTTTTCTTCGTCATTTAGTTTTTCTTCTGGCTCCCAAGTCCATCCTTTTGCAATTCTTATATATTTATCTACGCTATATCCACCACCAATAACAAGAAAATTCATATCATTTATAGTATAAACTTCACCATTTTGTAAAAAATGAAAGTTTTGATATTTTTGAAAATAGAAAGAATTTCCATTACAAAATTCAGTTTGTTTAAACCATTTTACACGTTCAAATCTTTTAGAATGATTTCCTTGAATAATAGCGAAATTTGTATGAAATTGATTAAACGCTTCAAATGTTTCCATATCGAGTTTTGTTTTCTTTTTCGCCGACCAATACGGAGTGCCAAAGTCACCGAGAGATATAACCAAATCATTTTCAGATAATTTTTCTTTAAAATTCAAATATGATATGTTATCTGTGTTCCCGTGTTGGTCTCCTGTTATAAAAATTCTGTCAAATCTATGATTTTCCATATTCTTTTCCTTAAAATTATAAAAATAGCTTTTAATGTAGATTTTTTTATGTTATTGACATATTCTACATTAAAAGCCAATTGTTAAGCACTTAAATATTCACATATTTTCTGCATTTTTTTAAGCGTTTTTTTAAATAAAAGACGAGTTTTATTTAAAAAAATATTTAATCTATTAAATTTCTAATTCATCAGCTTTTTGACTAAATCTTCCACGATAATTCTTTTTTAGTTCACAAATCTGGACATAAGGTTCGTTTTTAAAATGTTCCATATAAGGTGCGAAACCAGAATGGTCTTTATTTTTATATAAATCATTTTGACCTGTATGTCCAATCACAATAACAAGACAATCATCATGAACTCTTGTTAAGACTTTCTTGCAATCATCTAAAAAGAAATTCTGACATTCATCAAGTATTAGAACAGATTTTTCAATATTCATCCCTCTCATATACAAGTGGGTAGTAGCTTCAATCCAAAATCCCATTTTAGGGTCATTTACCAATAGAGAATTTTGTCCAATTGATTCTAATGCTTGATATAATGGTTGGAAATAAATTTCAGTTTTTTCAGTAACATCTCCGGGTAAATAACCCAAACGTTCTTCTTGTGTTGGACTTACACAATAAATCGCTTTATTGAATCTACCACCCTTCACAAGCAAATTTGCTGTTGCAACAGCCAGAGTGGTTTTTCCTGTTCCTGCTTTTGCATTGCAGAAAACGGCCTGTTTTTCTGGGTTCAACATGGCATTTACATAATCAAGCTGATATTCATCTAAGTGCCACCCATAAAAAGGTTCATCCTCATTAATACATGCAGGAATTTTTGTAACATCTTCATCGTAAATGCTTTTTTTCTTTTTCGCCAATTTTATATTCCTTTCTTTGGTCTTCCTCGTTTTTTAGGTTCAGGAGTTAGTTCTTGATTTTCTTGACTGTCTTTTTCTTTTTGTTCTTTTTGCTTTTGTTTTTCTTTTCTTGAAAGTTCTAAGCAAGGTTTACATTTGACGGGGTCATAGTTATCCACACCAAATTCAATAGGCATGTCAAAAACTCCACATTTTGAACACAAGTCTTGAACACCAATACAATAATCTCTGTTTGGAAAAACACATTTATCCTTATCAGGAATCGTAAGTTTCACAGATATTTGCATTTTAAAACTCCTAATTTCCTTTATTCTAAAATATTATAACACGACTTTTTATAATTGTAAAGTATTTTTATAAATAATTTTTCTTATTTTTCACACAACATATTTTAAAAGGGATAAAAATTTCATGAAAAAGGGTAAAAAAAATTTTAAGTGTTGTTTATTTTTAAGTATAAATATAAATACACATAATATGTGCATTTATTAATCTTTTTAAATAGAAAAAATATATACATTTTTTATAAAATAAGGCTTTTAAACACTCCAGAGCGTTGCCAAAATAAAAAATATGACAAAAGTCATATTGCATTATATAAAATATTGTAGTAAAATACAGATAATCAAAAACAAAAAACGGAGGTAACGAGATGAAAAAATCTGAATTAAGTGAATTGATGAGCAATTATAACCGTCTTAAGGCATTTGTTCGCAGAACTGGTGGAGATACAAAACGAGTTGATAGAGCTTTTGGATTATGCCAGACACCAGAACGTGCTAATGATAAATTACACGAATACCATACAACTCCATGCCATTGTGATTGCGATGATATGAAATATTATTACAGTAAAAATCGCAAAAATCAAAACGGTGATAAATATATGGGAAAATGTAAACATATGTTGGTTTTGGAACTTGAACAGACAGTAAAAATGAATCATAAATGATAAGGAAGTATTATGAGATTTGATGATTTTGATAAAAAAATGAGAATTTATGAGGAATCTATCGACCAAAAGATTCTTCCTGATATTTATATTGTTGCTCGTCTTGATGGACGGTCATTTACAAAGCTCACAAAAGAAACAATGAAATATGAAGCTCCATTCGATATTAATTTTTGTAGCTTAATGATTAACACTACAAAGGAATTAATGAAGGATTCTGGATTTAGAATTCTTTATGGATATACACAAAGTGATGAAATATCTCTTTTATTTGCACCTGATGAAAACACGTTTGGTCGCAAGGTGAGAAAAATCAATACAACTCTTTCAGGTGAAGCTTCTGCTTCTGTGTCTCTCAAACTTGGATTGAAAGCAACAATGGATTGCCGTGTTATTCCACTTCCGAACATTGATAGGGTTGGTGATTATTTTGTTTGGAGACAGGAAGACGCAACACGAAATGCATTAAATTCTTGGTGTTATTGGACTTTACGAAAAGAAGGATATTCTGTTGGAAAAGCAACTTCTGAATTAAAAGGTAAGGGAATTTCTTTTAAGAATGAGCTTCTTTTTCAGCGTGGAATTAATTTCAATAATCTTCCTGATTGGCAAAAACGTGGTGTCGGTATTTATCGGGAAAAAATTGAAAAAGAAGGATATAATCCGATTACAAAAGAAAAAGTAATGACAACAAGAAAACAACTTTTTGTTGATGGACATTTGTTTTACGGTGATGATTATAGAAAATTTATTACAACAATAATTACAAATAGTGATAAATGTCATATTGAAAAATAGTAATTTCTGATATATAATAGAAATATAAATAAACAAAAAAATAAGAGGTGAAATTATGAGTGCTAATGTTGAAAATATGTTTTCTGTTCGTGAAGTTCCTTGGCATGGACTTGGTATTGTTATTGACGAGGCTCCTACAAGTGAAGACGCTCTCAAATTGAGTGGATTGGATTGGGATGTTTTTTCAGAAAAAATTTATGATGAACAAGGAAAACCTGTTGAAGGTCTTCGTGTAAATAAAAGAAGTTCTGATGGAAAACATCTTGGTGTTGTTCGTGGTCGCTATACCATTGTTCAAAACCGTGAAGCATTTGCATTTACAGACGCTATCATCAATACAGGTGATGTAAGATATGAAACTGCTGGTTCATTGAATGGTGGTTCTCGTGTATGGATGATGGCACGAATGCCAGAAGCAAAAATCCTTGGTGATAAAGTTGATAATTTTCTTGTCTTTTTGAACTCTTTTGATGGTTCAGAAGCATTGAAAGTTTTTACGACAAACGTTCGGTGTGTTTGTAATAACACTATTAGCCTTGCTTTAAGAACAACAAAAAGGTATTGGTCAGTGAAACATACAAAAAGAGTTGAGGAAAACTTGCTTGAAGCAGAAGAAACTTTGCGACTTTATGATAAATATATGGTTGGTTTAGATAAAGAAGCTCAGAAACTTGCTTTGAAAAAATTCACTAATCAACAGGTAGAAGATTTTTGGAAACAATTATTCCCTGTCACAGATGATGATACGGAGAGGAAAAAGACTGTTTATAGTGACCAAATTGAACAACTTGAATATTGCTATAATCGTGATGATTTGGCAAATTTTAAAGGAACAGGATGGGGGATTATGAATGCAGTTGCCGATTATGTAGACCACGGCACACCGATTAGGCAAACTGAAAACTGGAAAGAAAATCGCTGGGATAAAATTCTTTCAGGAAATACAATTTTTGAAAAAGCATACGAACTTGTTGAAGCATATTAATAATTATAATCCTGTAGCAATACAGGATTTATTTTTTTGGTTATTATTTATACTCAGAATGAGTAATTATTGAAATAATCTGAGAATATATCTTTATTATAATTATGACAAAAATCATATGTACAAATAACAGATGTGTGATATAATATACATATCATTATAAAGAGGTAATAAATATGAAAAAAATAAGTTGGAATACAGAAAAAGCAGTATGGGATTTTGAAAAGAAATTGAATGAATTTGAAGAATGGATTGATGTATTAGAATGTAATGAAGATGTTAATGAAGATATAAAAAAACAAATTCAAGATGAAGTTTATCATATTTGGCAAAAATATGATATTTTAAAAAAATCAATTGAAGATAATTTTGGAGTAAATTTATGAATAAAAAACAGATATTTGATTATGATGTTATTTATGATAATAATGGGATGATTTCTTTTTGTGAAAAGGATGGAATAAATTATTGTCCTTTTAGGGGAGATGAGAATATGTCTGGTTTGATTTCATGTAAAAATTTAGAAAAAGGATTAATAACTAAAACAATTGAATTAAGACGAATGTCACATTGACATATAGAAAAACAGATGATAAAATAGAAACATAAATAAACAAAAAATATGGAGGTAAAAAATGAGTTCATTCTTAGTTTCAAGAGAAGGTTTGTCGATGTTAGCTGATGGTATTGATAATGCCATCAAAACAGGAAAAATTGCTGATTTTCCTGTAGAATGTGAATCTTTATATGATTATTTTCAAGATTATATTGTTGATGATATTTTTGAAGATTTGAATTATCTAAACGCATATGCTCTTAAGGAAAGGTATGGGGACACAATTGAAGAAAACATTTATTCAGAAGGGATGATTCATAATATTCCTGAATATTCAATTGACAAATATTTGAAAATGCTCGATTGTTTTGATTATCAATGTTGTGAAGGTAATACAACAAAAAGAAAACTGTTTAGAGTTATTGAAGAAATGCGAAAAATTATTGGAAAATATGTTAAAAGAGATGGAAATCCCGTATATGAAAATGCAAGTTGGGGATAATTAAGACGAATGTCATATTGACTTATAGTTTATAATAGTGTATGATAAAAACATAATTTGGAGATGTTATGCAAAAATTATTGAAACATGCAGTTGGTAGAAATTTTACAACAAAATATTATATAAAGTTATATGAAGATGATGACAGATATTTTGTTTATGCAAATAACAGTAATTTTAATTGGGGATATGTTGCCTCATTTACATCAAAAGAAGACGCAGAATCTGATTTTTATCATACGCTGCAAGTTCATAAACTTTTAAATTGGAAGGAGATAAAATAATGGGAACAAGGAGTACGATTTCAATTCATCATAAAGACGGTCTCATTAGAACAATTTATTGTCATTGGGATGGATATTATGAACATAATGGAGTTATTTTATATAATTTTTATAACTCACCACGTAAAGTAAATAATTTGATTGACCACGGAAGCCTTTCATCTCTTGGGAGTGAAATTGGAAAGAAACATAAATTTAGTGAACTTTATTATGGATGTACCTTTTATTATCGCGATAGAGGTGAGGAAAAAATAATTAGTCTTGTTTCTGCAAATAACCCGTATAAATATAGCAGTATTGAAGAAGAAGAATATAATTATATTTTTGTAGAAAAGAATGCTGAATGGCTTGCAAAAAAACAAGGAGAAATTGATTATCAAAAATTAGAAAATATTTTTAGGAAAATATCATTTTCTGACTGGATTATACCCGTAAGTAGTGAAAAACAATATCAAAAAATGATAGAATTTTATAAAAAATATGGAAAAGCAGATATGAAAATTCCTGAAATTAACGAGGTTTTATATGAAATTTAACACATATCAAAACAAAAAATTGAAAGCAATTAATAGCATGGCATTAAAAGCGTGGCTTTTAGAAGAGTGGGATGATTTTTTTAAATGGCTTGACAAAAGAGATGATTTTGAAAAGAATCCAGATGTAAATGATTATAATAAAAAATATAGAAATAAACCAAATAGTTATAATGTAATGCCATATTAAAAAATTAAAAATAAAAAAAGATATAAAAGGAGATAAATTATTATATGAATATTAATGTTAAAAACTGTTATGAAACTCTTGATAATTCAATGGATAAGATTAATGAAGTTCTTGAACCATTGCAGAATGATAATTATGATGTACGATTGGCATTGACTAACGCTCGTCTAATGCACGTAACAGCAAAAAATATTCTTAATGAATATGATAATTTAAAAAATAATAAATAATAATTAGTGAGATTCCAAAATGGAATCTCACTTTTTTATTTAAACATGACATTTGTCATATTGACTTCAACAATATTGTGATGTAAAATAGATTTATAAATAAAGGAGGTGAAAAAAATGAAAATAATTCAAATAAAAGAAAGCCAATTAGAGGACATATTTTCAAATCTAAAAACTACGAAAAATTTATATGAAATATATGAAAACATGGATAAAGTATTATATGAAAGATATTTGTCGAAATTTGTAGGAGTATATTTAACTTTAGTTAAATTGGGTTTGGATGATGAATGGTATAAATGGCAATTTGAACATGGGATGAGGAACAATGAGTGAAAAAGAAAAATGGGAAATAAAAATAAAATTGTTATTTCTTATTGATATAATAATGTTATTATTTATTATAATAATGTTATTTAGAATTGTCGAATCAAATAATGAAATGAATATTTGGATGTTGGAGCACGGGAGGTTAAAATGAAAACATTACCAGCACTGAAAAATTGTGAAATTTGTCCGCTTTTGATTGAATTGGTTGATTCATGTACAGAAATATATAAAACTGATGTTGCCTATGATATAAAACAATTATACGCAATTATTTTGAGAGGTTTTTCTGAAGTGTTCTGGGGTATCAGAAAATTAGGCACTCAAATGGGGTCTGAAAAAAGTCCATATCTTGATTTTTATAAAAAACAAAATGCTATTGTTATTTTTAAATTATCAAATTTGAGAATAATTGATGGTGAAATTTTTGGAGACATTGCTTTGACTTCATATACAGAAGAATATGAAAATGAATATCTTAATATTAATAATAACTTGATAAGATATTACGATGTTGAAGAATCGGAAGATTTTTATCGAAAATCAAAAAAAATTATTCGAGAATTTTTAAATAAAGAAGATTAATATGACATTTATCATATTGATTAAAAATGTTTTATGATGTAAAATAATAATATAAATAAGCAAAACGGAGGTATAAAATGTTTGATATTTTGAATTATGTTGGAATGATGGAATTTCGTGATATGGTTGATATTTCAGACCCTTGCTATTCAAGAAACGGGTGCGGCAATATTATTGATTATAAAATAAAACCCGGAAAATATGGTTGCTATATTAAATATGGTAAACCAGAAGAATATGAAGAAAATCGTATTGCTGAAATTGCTATTATTAAAAGAGGATATGGTGGTACAAAAAATATAAATTGGAAGAAAGTGGATGCAATTGGAGTTGATTCTGGGATTGCTGGATTTTTCAATCATAAAATTGAATATTCAGATGAAGAATGGCGAAGTTTTTGTGATAGATTAAAAGAAGGAAAATGGTGGGTAAATTTTGATAATGGATTTTTCTCATTATCAGGATGGGGAGATGGTGGTTATTATGTATATGAAAGTAGGAACAATGATAATGAGGTTATCGCTTTGAAGATTGTGTTTATTGAATATGATGAAGAATAAAACGTTAAGGTCACAATTTGTGACCTTATTTTTTTGCATTATTATTTATACTCAGATATTATGATATATCTGAGATGCCTGAGTATAATTTTTTGTCAATAAAAAGAAAAAGTGACAATTGATATTTAAAAATAGTGATATTCATCATATTGATTTTTAAGAAAAAATAGCGTAAAATAAGAATATAAATAAAAAATAAAGGAGAAAAAATTATGATAATCAAAATGATAGGTTTATATGGACTTGATGATACGAAGGCATATTTTCGTAAAATTGGGGATGGCTGTTTTGATTTTGTGAATAATAAAAAATATGCCTCCAATCTATCAGAAGAAGAAGCGAAAGAAGTTATGAAATACAAAGATTGGTATTTGAATGATTATAAAGCTGATATTATGTTTATTATAGATAAAAAATAAGGTGATAAGAAGGAATATAATATGGGATATTTTAATGTTGGTAATTATTTGAATGGTTATCAAATTATAATGGAATATGAAGATGTTGAAAAATCATTATGTATTGGTAAAAAAGGTAATGAGTATGCAGTATTTGCAACAGAAGATATTTTTACATTTAACGCATATACAATGCTCACAAAAAAAGAAGCAAAATATTTATTATTAAAAAAATCGGAATTAAATGATATAATAGAAGAATTTTATAATTGAGAATATGAACATATAAATGTGATAAATGTCATATTGATTAAACATGATTTATATTATAAAATAAACACATAATAAAAAACAGAGAGGTATAATCATGGAAAGCAAAAAATCATTCACAGTAAAAGAATTACTTGATAGAATTTATGTAAATACTGAATATAGCGAAGTAATGTTTTTTGATGGAGTTCATCATTCAGAAACTATTTCAAAAAAAGATGTTCTTAAAGAAAATTATGGTGAATATGCAGATAGGCAAGTTTTGAGTTTTGGATTTAATGATGGCAAAATTGCGATTTTGTTATATATTTGAGGTGAAAAATGTGGTATCCAAAATGGGTTTATCATTATCGTGAAGATTTAACACGTGCAAATATGCGAAAATATGAACAAATGAAAGATGAATTTTATAAAAAATGTGAAGAAATATGTCCTGATTTTTGGAATATTGATATACATAGCAGATTAAAATATATGGATGAAGCAGAAAAAATTTTAGGATATTCTATTTTTTAAATGAGGTGATAATATGAAAAAGTGTGCAAATTGTAAATTTTTTAAAGAATATAATAACGATGGTCAATTTGTTAACCTTTGCTTATATTTTTGCGAATATCGAACTTCTAAAAGTGAATGTATTTCTGTAAAGAGATATGTTGAAGTGTTGAAAGAAGAATATGATGATTTGAAAAAAGATTTAAAGAATCTTTTTTCTACAATTGATTCAGATAATTTTAATTATAACCTTTTTATTTATGAAAATACAGAAGTTTTAAATATTATTTATACTTATGGAAAAGACAAAATGAAATGTAAACAAAAAATTTTAGAATATATGAAAGATTTATATCAAGAAATTCAAGATTGGGAATATTGCTTTTGTCATGTTGACATAAAATAAATTATAATGTAAAATAAGTATATAAATAAACAATAAAGGAGATGAAAATGAAATACACACGTTTTGGCAATTATGATGAATTGATTTTGGCAGTAAAATTGAAAAATGCTTTGAAAAAAGCAAATGAAAAGTTTGGCTATGATTTGAAATTTGATATCAATAATATTATTGTCAATGGTGAAAAACGTGGGTGTTCAGGGTTTGTAACAAATACACAGAATGGTTCATGTGTATATGTAAACACTGAAAGAACTTGTTTTCCTGATTCTGGAGTTATGTATAGATATGCTAATGATAATAAAGATTTTCATGGCTATCATAATCGTTGGACGAGTGCTGATTATGATGTCAATTCTTTGGCTAAAAATATTATTGATTTATTATGGGTAACACCACAAGAAATTAAAGAACAAAGAATATGACATTTGTCATCTGTACATAAAACAAATTATAATGTAAAATAATTATATAAATCAACAAGGAGGAAATGATGACTGAATCTGAATATAAGATCTATCTGAAAGTAAAACGAGAATTATTGAAAGAGGATGCAAGATATTTTATTACAGATTATCTTGCAGAAAAAAATGATTGTGACCCTTCTGATATTACAAGTGAAATGTTGGATAAATATGATTATGATTATTTGGTAAATGAATTTGAAGAAAATGAAAATTGCAATGTGGCATTTAATGACACATGGGATGAAATTATTGTAAAATATTTGGAAGATTTTGAAGAATAATCATTAAAAACGTCTCCTATAATAATATATCGGCAAAAAAATAAAAAATTGCCGATATATTATTTAAATAATATTTATACTCAGTCGATTTGATATTCATGCTCTGAGTATATATATTTATAAAATATGATAAATGTCATGTTGATTTATTTTAAAGTGGATGATATAATAGTGTTATAAATAAGGGAGGTAAATGATGAAGTATGAATATCAAATACAGGTAAAAGAGCGTAAGGGAGATAAATGGTTTGCTATTGGTCATCCCTTTGAAAGTTTGTTGATGTGTAGAAGAAAAATAGATGAATTAAGAGAAAGATATGATGTGGAAGATGATTTCCGAATTATGTATAGGCTGGTTCCTGATTGGGATTTTTTAGAAGGATATAGCGGTGAGGTAGAAAAATGACGATTACTGGAAAAGAAATTACAAAAAAAGAATATGAACATCAAAAGCAATTGAATGAGATTTATTTTAAAAAATGTCATGAAACAGGTGATATCAGTTTATTAAGTAAATGTAAAATTATTATGGAAAAAGATGGAAAATATTGGGAAATATAAATATGACTTTTGTCATATTGACATAATGGAATGACAGGTTTATAATAAATACATAATAAAGGAGGTGAAAAGATGAAAAGTTTCAATGAAGTAAAAAAGGGTGACATTGTTAAAAGTATTGTAGATGGTATGGTGTGCGAAGTTGTAACATATCGTGGAGATAAATATTTGTCAGGATTTCATGATATGTGGAATGTAAATCAGTTTGACCCTAATGATTGGGTAAAAATTGATTCAAAAAATAAATTTTGTGTAGAAAAAAACGAGATATTGAAGGAATCTTGTGAAGATAAATGGGAACTAATACACTGTTTTGAAACGTATGATGAAGCAGTTTCACAAATAAAATATGAAAAAAGTCATGATAATTTGTGGAATGAACATAATCTGTATCGTATTACAGTAAAAGAATAAATCATGACAAATGTCATATTGAAAAATAATAAATAAGGTTGTATAATAATTATATAATAAACAAGGAGGAAAAAATGATGGACATTGATGAACTCAAAGAAAATGTTTTAGCTTTGAAAAATGAAGCAAAAGAAGAATATGAAGAAGCTGTTGACTTCTATGGAAAATATAGATATGAAACAGAAGACGCAGAAGAAAAATATAAGACCTTAGAACAGGTTTATAATTTGCTGGATAAAATTTGCTAAAGGAGAAAATTATGGGACTTGATATGTGGATTTATGGAATTAAGGATATTTCAAGTGAAGATATTCCTGACGGTATGCCAGAAACTTGGTATGAGAAAAATGGTTATAGACTTATTACTCATTATGATGATGATAATGATTTTGAACAAATGTTTCATGATATATACGCTTATTCCGCTGAAAAAAATGTAGAATATAGCGAAATTGATTACGATAAGATTAAAGAGGACTATGAAATCAAAAAAGAAGCACATGTCTCTTATTTTGGTCATAATACAATTGGGTTTTCTTGTAAGGATTATTACAAAAAAATAAATATTTTTCAAGATGAATTGGATAACTATGAGAAAAAAGTATTCCATAAAACATTGATTTTCAAAGGGGATGAACTTGCATATTGGCGAAAAGAATATGATTTACAAGATTTAATTTATAGTGAATATAATGGAGATGTTTATAACTGTGGATTTCATAAAATTGATAATGAACTTATGAAAGAAATCAATGAATATTTAGAATCAAGAGAATTGGATAAACAAAGTATCAATGATGATGAATATGCAGTAAAAATGTATCATGAATGGTATTAGAGATGATAAATCAGGTATTTCTACCTGATTTATTTTTTTAATAATTATTATACTCAGAGATAATATATAAAGAAATATCTGAGTATAATAATTATAAGGAAGTGATAAATGTCATATTGACTTGTTTTATTATTTGACGTACAATAGATATATAAATAAACAAAAAAAGATATGGAGGTAAATATGAGTTGGATAAAATTAACAGATGATTTAGGTAATAGGATTTGTGTGAATACTGACAAAATTGAAGAAATAAAAGAGAGAACATTTCGTAATGGGGAAAAGGAAGTACAAATATTCTTTACTGATAATACACACGAGATAACAAAAGAATCATATGATTTTGTATTAAGTCAACTGGAAATGTAATGAATGTCATATAGACAAATAAAGAAATATAAAGTAAAATAAATATATAAATGGCGGGAAAATGGAAAAAGAAATCATCATCAATAATATTAATGATTATGCAAATTATCTTGGCGTAAATATTAATCAAATTGAGAGAGAAATTTATAAAGGTACTTCATGTGGTGCTTGGATATATTGGGATAATAAAGAAATGGTTATTGGTAGTATTGTGGAAGGAAGTGACGCAGAATTTAGCAAAACATTCAATTTTCCTGTAAACATAAAGGAAATAAACAATTGGTTTGAAGAGTTGGAAGAATTAACAGAAGAAGCATGGCATGAAGCAAATGAATATTGGATTTATTAGTGATTAATGTCATATTAACTTATTCAAAATTATATGGTAAAATAAATATATAATAAATAAAGGAGTAAAAAATGAATAAATTAATTATTAATGGAAAATTGATTGGAGAATGTTCACGACCCCGTCAGCGTGGATATGGCAGTCCTGCATATGTATTTTTGATGAAAGAAGGATATTATACTACTATTGAATATAATGATATTTTGTCTCTTGATGTTCCTGTATATGGCATAGATAAATGTTGCGATTATATATTTGAATTGAGAAAAAAATGATATTTGTCATATTGACATCATCATCAACATAATATAAAATAAGTATATAAATAAAAAACAAGGAGATGGAAAATGATTACTTATGATGTTTATAAAGTGACCTATACAGGTAAAAATCCTAATTGTGATTTGTCAGAAGATGATATTCGTGATTTATTAATGGATAATGGTTCATGGGAACATATAGCCTGTTATAAAGATGGTCCTATTGCTCGGCATTTGTGGAATAATAAATGGATGGATATGGCAGAAACAGAAGAAAATGAATATAATAACGAATTTTTGGATTATACAATGGTCGTCTTTGAAAGAACTGAAAGAGATGACGAATCAGAAGAACCGCTCGATAGTATTGAACTTGATTGTGCAATAGCGGAATATTGGTATAGATAAACATGACATTTGACACATTGACTAAAATTAAATTATAAGATAAAATAAACATATGAATAAAAAACAAAGGAGATAAATATCATGAAGAATAAAGAAGATATCAAAAAAGAATATGAAATTAATATAAAATCATATAGAAACGTCATTGAAGCATGGTCAAAAGTAAAACGTGTTTCAAAAAAAGATGGAACTGATTTTGCAAATTTTGGTAAAAATTTTATCAATGCTAATATAACAAAACCTTATAATTGGGCACATGAATTACAAATCAGTGTAAGTTATCGTTATGGGGATGGTGGATATACGCATAATTCTATTGATATTGAGGATGGAAATACGGTAGATATTGTTTTTAATAAAATTTTAAATAGAATTAAAACGTATGAAGAATATATTGATAATTATGAAAAAAAATTAAAATATATAGATTATGTATTTGATGAAGTTGATAGAGCAATGGAAGAGTTGACAAAATTTGCAGAAGATTATGGATTCAGTTCTTATGAAGTTTGTAATTATATAAAAGATAATTGCTGGAGGTTATAATGGAATCAATAAAAACATTAAAAAAAGATTTGGATTTTTTATATAAAATAAAAGAAAAGTTAAAAGATGGAGTTTGGCCCAAAGAACTTGAATTTAAAAAAAGAGGATATGATATATTAACACTTAAATTGCCTTCTGACGGATATTTATATCCAGAAGACGAAACAATTACAGGTATTTTAAAAACAATTGATAAACATATTGAAATTAGTCAGAAATTAATAGCACAATATCAAATTGAGCAAAGAAAACGTAGTATCTTAATGTACACAATAGAAGGAAAAATCAAAGAAATTCTCAAAGAAGCAGAAGTATCTGGGATTGATGAATGGGATGCTATTGTTTATATATATGAATATTTAGATAAAACATATGATTAATAAGTAATATATTACATAATAAATATTAAAATAATGCGTAATAAGAAATATATTACGTGTTATTTTTTATATTTATATTTTATACTCAGGCATATATCATAAATGTATCTGAGTATAAATGTTTGTCAATAATTCAAAAAGTGACAAACATATGACGAATGTCACATTGATTTTTCGTAGATGATTTGATATAATGTAAACATAACAAAATAAAGGAGATAATATCATGAAAAAAGTGGATATTGATATGAATTATTTTGAAGTGTTGGCATATGATAAAGATTGGAATATTGTAGATACATCATATTGCTATTCTTATGAGAATTTTGCTGAAGAAAAAGCAAAGGAATTACTTGAAGCTAAAAAATATGCGCATGTAATTATTCGTGAATCGCATGACTACGAAGTAAATTTTTAGGATAAAACCATGAAAGATTTTGCTTTTACCAACACCGATATTGCTTATTATAATTATATTTTTTGTTATTGTAAAGCTAATAATGAAAAAGAATTATTACAGAAAATTATAGATAAAAATGAAAAATATAATGGATGTAAAATTATTAAAAAACCAAAAGATGTGATTTTGAAATGGGGTGCAAAATATTGTTTTGAATATAAGGGTGTGTATTATTATTGTTATGAGTTAAAGGAGATTTAAAAATGATAGTTTCAAGCAAAACTCATTTTACAAAACCTTATCGAACAGGATATAAATATTGTTTAATGGTAAATGAAGATAATAAAGTATATATGGTATGGAATTATATTGCACGAGAATATATGGATATTCGAGATAAAAATTTTAACCTTGTCAATGGAAAATATACAGTTAATGAGGTTAAAAAATTATTGAAAAACAATGAAATTCAACTCGTGTTTTGGATAGAATATAGAATAAAATAGTGACATTCGTCATATTGACCAAAATCAAATTATAAGGTAAAATAAATATATAAATAAAAAATAAAAGGAGATAAAAATGAAAAAGATGTGGTTTAGAAGATATGGATTTCTTGAATGGTTATCACCAGAAGCATATTATACAGACAAATGGAAGTATCTTCATTATGCCTATGGTGCTGATGAAAAAAAATATGATATTGTTGAAATGAATGGCGAATACCGTTATACAAATATTTAATGAAGCAGAAATATGATTAATGTCATATTGACTTTTGCAAAAATAAATGATAAAATAAACATATTTTTTAGTATAGGAGGTAAAATGTCAGTCACAATTCATCTTGGTTCTATGCTTCTTGGTATTATTATTGGTTTTTGTTTTATGGCATTTGCAATCTTATTAGTATATTTGTTTGCTGACGAAGATAATATTTCTTTCAGTGAAGGATGGCATGCTGGAAGAGAATATGAAAAAGAAATAATAAAAAAACAATCAAAGTGATAAATGTCACATTGACATTTATAAAAATAAATGATAAAATAGATATATAAATAAAAAACAACGGAGGCAAAAATGGAAAACAAAAAATATAGCAAATCAATGGACGAAGTAGTAAAAATGATTCAAGATTATCTTGAAAAAAACCCTGACAAAATGGAATATAGAGATAATGACAACCCTTATTTCAAAGAAGGATATCGAAAAGCGTTACAAGATTTTATCTATATTGTTTCATAAAGGACAATGAATATCGCTATACAAATACTGCAATTGGGAGGTAAGAATGGACTATCGTGAACGTTGTAATATACAAATTGATTTGTTGAATAAATTGCTTGAAACGCTTTATAGAATAAATGACAGGTGGAAAAAAGATGAAGATATTGGCAATATTTATTCAAAGGGTGGTATGTGTCATGATGATTTCTACAATGCCATGAAAGACACAGAAGAATGGGCAAATACTTGTATTAAGAATTTCAAAAAAGATGTTGTAATCAGTGATATTTTGTATCTAATGCGACAAGAAGAAGAACGTTTTAATAACAATTCTTTAGAAACTATTAGCACAATGAAAGAGTGCTTGCAAGTTGCATTAGAAGAATATGATAATAAAGTAAAAAATGGAATTTGGAGGTAATATGAATCAGAAATTTAAAGTTGGTAAAAAATATGAATGTGCAAATAGGAGTATTGGCAATATCACTGTATTGAATAGAACGGGGAAAAAATTACACGTAACAAATGGGGAAGAAGAATATACTGCTGTGATAAAAACTGATAAAGATGGAGATGAATTTATTCAAAAAACTGATGTTCCATTGAAATTGAAAGGAATATATACATATTCAGCAGATTGGGAGGTATAAAATGGGATTAGGAAAGATAAAAGGAACTGAATATATCGTAACGGATAAATATGAAACAATGAAAGGAGAAAAACTATTCGGAGTTGCAAGGGGATATAAAAAATGGGGAAATGGCAGTTTTGAATGGGCTACATGGCTATTTGACCCTGATAATAATAATTATTATTATCTTGGGCGATATATGATGACAGAAGAGGAATCACTTGAGGATTTTAAGGAAAGAATAGGGTTTTAAAAATATAGGTGATTATAACCTATATTTTTTTTGTATAAATTTTATACTCAGATAATAATCGAGTCTGGAATAGATAATCTGAGTATAATTCTTAATGAACGTGTGACAAATATCATCTTGACGGGTGAAAAAAGATAATGTAAAATAGATTTATAAATAAAGGAGGTTACGATGATAAAATTAGAAACATGGAAAATACAATGTTGTTATAAAGGTGAAGTATTAGCCACTTATTTATTCATATATTCTGAAAAATATGAAACAAAATCATATGAATATAAGAGAGATGGATATAAAAAATATATAAAAGAATATATAAATGAATTTAATATGGATATGAATGACAAAATAGAAGTTTACGATAGAAATAAAGAAGAAACATTTATCATTGATTAAGAAGAATGTCATATTGATTAAAAATAAATTATAATGTAAAATAGGTTTATAAATAACGGAGGTGAAAATGGTACGATATGCAATAGTTCGATATACAAAAGAAATTGTCGGTTATGAAGATGGTGAAAAGGAAGCAAAGACAACAGCATATATATTATCTAAAAATGATTATGATGATTTAGATTGTGATGATGTGTGGTATGAAATAGAACCTGATTTTGTATATTAATAATGAATATATTGAGAAGAAAAATATTTATATAGAAAGATTATGATGAATGTCATGTTGATTATTAAATAAAAATGATATATAATAGATTTATAAACAAAAGAAGCGAATATGGATGGAATTAAATTAATAGAAACAGAAGCGAAGTATGATATAGTTGGATATAATCAATGTGGGGATATATTGTTTACAATATATTGTTATGGTGATAAAGAACAAGCATTGAAAATAGCAAAAAAACAACTTGAATCAGGGGAATGTCATTATATTGGAATTTTTGAAAGAAAAATATATATAGCAAAAATGGAGGAATAATGGAACATTTTAATATTGGTGATTATAAATGCGGTTATAAAATTATCATGGCATACACGGATAATGAAAAGTCATTATGTATGGGTAGTAATATGGGGAGTAATGGTGATGATTATGCTGTATTTGAAACATATGATAATATTACAACTCACGCATATACAATGCTTACAAGAGAAGAAGCAGATTTCTTATTTTCGCAAAAATATAAATCATATAATAATATAAAAAAAGATATATTACGTGAAGAATGTGAAAATGCAATAGCAAAATATGTGTTTGGTACAGATGATATAAACTATAAACAAGCTGGAATATTGCAAGCTATGTTCAATACAGATGAAATTATAGAAAATTATAGAAATAATTGTAGTAATTGGAATTTAGCAATTGAGAAATACATACGTGATAATAATGTAAATATGAGGTAAAATTATGTCATACTTGAATAAAACAAAAATTGAAAATATATTGAAAAAATCAAATAATAATATTGTACAATATGAAGATAATAAATATTTTATAAGTAATGGATATTGTATATGGATAGACCATAATGCAGAATTTTTTGAAGAAGATAGATATTTACGTGAAGAAACAGAAGTACCAGAAAAGGAAAGAATCAATATTAGAGAATTGGCAAATAAATTGGTTCACGATTTTTTAGATAAATATGACTATTGGAAGGCTGAAACAATAGAAAATTGTAAAGCAAATTCTAAAAAATGTGTATTATTAAAAAACGGAGACTGGAATAAAGTAATAGAGGAAAAATATTATCAAACATTCAAACAAGGATGTAAATTTCTTATATCAAATAATAATTGGGTAGTATTTGTAACAGATAAAGAAGGCTTATTGATTGGAATTATTTCTTCATTATTTGTAACCATTGATAATATAGAAATGTGATATTTGTCACATTGATTTATATAGAGAAAAGAAGTATAATAAATATATAATAAACAAGGAGGTAAATTATGGAAGCTATTTTCAAAGAAGAAGAAATAAAAAAGTATATAGATGATTATTATGCTTTATATTTCGGTAATGCAAATATGACACCTAAAGAAGTATTTGAAATAGGATTTAGAACAGGAATGGTAAAAGCGTTGTGTGAACATAAAATAGAAAAGACGGGAGATGAGCGATGAAAAAAGATGAAATTGTTTATTATTATCAAATTTGGCAGATGGAACTTGTAACAAAGAAACCTAAAGGAATGCCATTCTTGGATTATGACTTGATGAGCGAGTCTGGATATGACATTTATCCCGATGATTATAATTTGGTATATTTAGGATATATAACCAATGGATTAATGGAAGAACATAAAATAGAATCAGATATACAAATGCTTAATTATTTGTTTTATATTTTCAATATTGAGCACCCAGAGGATTTTTGTGGACGTTCAATGAGCGTGAGTGATATTATTGTCCTCGATAGGAAGGGGATAAAGAAAGCCTATTATGTTGATGGTATTGGTTTTCGTGATGTAACGAATAAATTTTTATAATTGATTAAGGAATGATCATGGAATCAAATATTATGAGATTTTTGGATATTTATCCTGAAAAAATTGAAAAAGCTGATATAGCTTGTATGCAAACACTCGAAATGATGGGTGTATCTGATGAAGAAATAGATGAATTATATGACGATATATATGATATGGTATATTGTACATCTATGAATCAGGGTACGACAATAACGGATAATATCATCTTCTGGATGTTTATTAAAGTGGCAAATCTTATATTGGATAAATATCCTAATGTGCTTGTCAATCTTGATGTATATACATCTAATCCTGAAATTAAAGTTAATGGAATAAATAGTGTAAAATTTTTTGAAAAATATAATAAATGTCATATTGATTAATTTGAAAAGTTGACTTATAATAAGAATATAAAATAAATAGGGGAAAATCATGAAAAGATTTCAAATTATAGAAGAAACATTTAAAATTTACGGAAATTATCCGCAAGGATTAAATGTTGACGAGCTTGATAAAAAAGGAAGCTGTTTTAAATGTAAATTTCTTAAAAAATTTAAAGAAATTAAAACCGCACAAAATGTCTTTAATAAAGTTTATCGTCCACTTGCAAAAACATTTTTATATAATGATTATCATAATAAGCATAAATATATTAAAGTTAGGTATTTTTATATTGTGGAAATGAATTATAATAATGGATATGGTTACGGTGGCAATATTCTGGAATGTGCAATTAAACCTTTGAAACCATGCAATTAAACTTGAAAAATATGATATTTATCATATTGATTAATCTGTAAAATAGTTATATAATAGATATATAAATAAAGGAGATAATGATGTGTAAGAATAATTATAATGAAAATATGAAAAACACTTTTTTATATAAAATTGGTGAATTTATAAAATTTGAAAAAGAACAAGAAGAATATGATGTTATAGATGATTATATTTATAATAGAGGTAATAATGCACAAAAATAATTATAAAGAAAAATCAGATGAATCTTTATTAGAAAAAGAAAAAAATTATCAAAATGTAAAAGAAGAAATTGAAGAGCATTTGAAAGATGAATTGAAATGGTTATATAAATTCGGTAAGGATAATGGTGTAGAAAAAGAGGATATTGATAATATTATTTGTAGTTATATTGAACAAAGGAGATAAAAATGAATGTCTTGAATTATCTTGGGATATATGAAGGTGACATAACCAGAGCAAATGAAATTTGTCAAATCGTTTTATATAAATCTGGAATGGAAAGTAGGTATAACGATATGATGGATGACGCTTTGGATTATTTTTACGATATGCAATTAGGTTATGAAAGAAATATAACAAATGGGTTAATAGAATGTATGTTCAATAGCACAAGAAATATTTTGATGGAAAAATATGAGGATATTGATGTAGCCTATTATGTAAATGGATATGATTCACATTTATATATAAATAATATGAGTGCAGATGATTTTGATTTTGACGAATTAGAAAACGGTGAAGAGGAGGAGGAAGAATGATATACGGATTACTTGGAATAGTATTAATTGTATGTATATATATTGTTTTTTTATTATATGATATACAAATGGAATTAATTGAAATTAAGGTAAGAACAACTATGACAAAAGATATTGTAACAAGATGGGCAATAAATTATGTTGTTGAAGAACGGAATAAAGGCAATAATGCTCCATTTGATTTCATTTTCCCTAATGAAAGGGAGATAATAGAAGAACAAATGAGACAGGATAAATGTCATATTGACAATGAAAAAGAATGATGATATAATAGATATATAAATAAACAAGGATATTATTATGAAAAACGAAAAACTGTTCTTTTATATTAAAAAATTTATTGATGGCACATATAGAGTGGAAACACCAGATATCCGTTATCATTGGCGTGAAGGATTATTAAAATATAATGTAAAACAGGAAAATCTTGGTTTGGTATTGGAAAATATCGCAGAAACTTTACGTAATGAATATAATACTGATGTTCTGTTTGAGTTTGAGAATATATAAGGAGGTGGATGATGATAACTAATAAACATATAAAAGAACTGGAAAAACGATATGTTGGAAAGAGGATTGTTCTCGATGAACAATATAATTACGGTGATTTCGCAAAGGGTCTTGTTGGAACCATTACAGAAATTTCACCTTTTGGACAATTGAAGTTTGATGTTGATGGTGGGGGATTCATTTATCTTAATCCTAAAGATAAATTTCATATGATTACAGAATAGTGATTGAAAAATTATTTAATTTGTTAACATTTTGTTAATAAAACGTTAACAAATTTCTTATATTTTGTTAATAAAACGTTAATAAAACGTTAATAAAACGTTAATAAAATGTTAACAAAATGTTAATAAAATTCTTATAAAATGTTAATAATTTGTTAACAAAAAAATTGCTGATATATAAAAATTTTTTATAATAAATTGATAAGGTCATAAAAATTTTTTATGGTAGATAACATTTTTCCATATAGAATTTTAATCAATTTTTAATCTAATTTTAATAATTCAGGAAACATTTTTCTATATAAAATTCAATAAAATGATACCACATTTTTCCATATTTTTTAATCACATTTTTACATAAAAAATTTTTATAATTGTAGTTATCAAAAAGAAAAAATATACTCAGATTCCAAAAAAATTTCTCCATCCATCGAAGAAAAATTTTACTTCCTATTTAATATTAATTAATTAATATATTAATTAATATATATTTAAATATAATATATATTATATTTAAATTAATTAATATTATATATTTAATATTTAAAAATATAATTTAAAGTGTTCTATTTTTTTAAAAATTACGTCAGTAATTTTTAAAAAAATAGATTTTGAGATAAAAGAAATATATTAATTAAAAACCTTTAATTTCTTTTTTCTTTAATTTCTTTTTGCTTCTTTTTCTTTTTTTCTTTTTTCTTTTGATTTTCCGATTGCAGATTGCAATTTTAGATTCTCGTTTTCAGATTTCAGATTGTCGCAGAATGTAATTTTAGATTTTAGATTGCTTCTTCTTTTTGAGGATGGAAAGAATAATACTCAGACTTTTGTTCTTTGAAGATGGAATGTTTTATGGGAGATTAATAATAAAAGTTTCGTAATAGTAGACTGATAATAGGAAATTTGTAATAAAAGACTTGTAATATGATTTTTGTCATATTGATTTTTTATTGAAGATGGGATAAAATGAGAAGTGATTTTGATATGTGATATTATCCTGATTGTGAATATGGGTTTGCGTTTGATATAAAAGATTCATAGGCGTAAAATGTTCTTATGCTTATATTTACAGTGAATATGTTTTGACATGGAAGGTTTTATATACATGTGCGCATTCTTGGGTAAGATATATGTATAGTTTGTCTTTTATTTGTACACGACTATGGATGAAGTTATACTTTGTATCACATGACGTTGTTATGTTGGGTTTGAGTTTTGGATTGAGTTGGGGATTGGGATTATTTTGAGCAATATGTTGGGGGTGTATGTTCAGTTGTACGCAATTGAATTTGATTGTATTGAGCCGGGTATGAGGTTATGGTGCGTTGGATTATGTGATGAGTTGGATTGTTGTGTGATATGTTATTGTCATAATACTCTGTGTTCTGTTTTATTTTATTCTGTTTTATTTTATTCTGTAATACTAAAAAATTTTTCCTCTCTTTTATAAAAATTTTTCATATTATTGCATTTTATGGAGAAAATAATATAAAATATCTCTAAAAATATAGAAAAAATTTAAAAAATTTGGTGCTTAATATCCGGTACAATCTTGCGTATTATAGGACAAAAACCAATTCTCAATGTTGTGTATTATGGGACAAACGTTCTTGCTTTATCAAGGTGTGAAGAGAGAGTTTATACTCAGGCACGGCGTGAAAAAGCATTTTATACTCAGGCTGGCTGGCTGGTGTAAAGAAATGATTTTTGTTTTTTGTTTTAGAATAAATGTTTTTATAAAAGGCTCTGAGTATAAAAATATTTTTTTCTTTGAGAATGTTTATACTCAGTCGGAATTTTTAATCATAAAAAATATTTATGCTCAGGCTTTTTTGATAAACGTAATACAGAATCAAGTAAAATGTCATATGATTTTAGTAAAGAAAATAATATACAAAACATGACAAATGTCATGTTGCTTTTTCTCTTGAATAGGTGTAAAATAAATGCATAATAAAAAACAAAACAATGGAGGTTGTCATGGGTTATCTTGATGATTATTGTCGTAAACTTGATACATTGGTAAGGGCTGATTTCTATCAGTATAAGCATGGTAATGTTATTGTCTATGGTCAAAATTGCTTTGGTCATCACATAACTCAAACGTACATGATGTATGATTCGCTTGCTGACGTAAAACAGGAAATGAAACGTAAAGGAATAAAAAATTACTCACATATGCGCAAAATGAGTTAGAATTTTGAGGGTGAAATATCCCTCTTTTTTTGTTAATGATTTTTATACTCAGATATTCATAAAAATTTTTTATACTCAGATTTTGTCATATGATGAATGTCATTTTTTATACTCAGACTTTTTGGTTTTGAAAATGTTGTTGGCAAACAGTAATCAGAATACCCGTATTTGCTTCGAGGATTGATTCTACGGGGTTTTAATGGGGATACCCTTATATTTATACCCTAAAAATTAAAAATCAAAATTTGGTGCCTTCTGACGCTAAATTTGAAGTCTTAATTTTATTTAGGTGTAATTTGCGAAACATGACATTTGTCATATTGATTTTTGTGTTTTCTCATGATAGAATAAGTGCATAAGTCGAGAAATGAGAGAAAGGAACTTGAACATGAGAAAAGTAAAAAATTTGACACAATACAATTTTTTTTACGTTATTCGTAAAATACAAGAACGTGGCTATAATTTTAATGATTCCACATATATGGCAAAAGTTATTTTTCAGGAGTTTGGATATAATTCTCGCATTTCCATTGAGGAAAGAATAAATAAAGTTCCTGTAAAAAATGTGACAAAAGTCACTCTTGACAAAAGAAAATAAGCATGATATAATACTGACTGTCGATGAAAAGGAGAACTGATTATGGAAAAAATCGTAGTAAATTTTGAACCGCAAGATTTTGGGGATGAAGACCAATACCACTACAATGCTCAAATTTGGCGTTATGGTTTTGGAACATGGTGGTACACTGGTGAAGGAAGATATCTCAAAACCATTGAAGAAGTTCTTCTTTACGCTCGTAATCAAAATATCATGATAGAATTTAAGTAAAAAATACCGCAAAGCCTCCTTTGTTTTGGTTATGCTCCTGAAAAATGGAGCATAACTTTTTTAAGAATTTTTATACTCAGATTGGTAAAATATACGAAATGGTCAAATTTGAAGCGAGAAGTGGTCAAATTTCAATTTTTAATTTTAGGGGTACAAATATATGCCTTTGGTATTTAAGTGGTCTTAGATTCAATCTATAGTGCCTTAAATGAAGTTTTTAGATTGTGTTTACAAAAATATTTTTTTGAATGTGCGGTTTTTGGAAAACAGGATATTGAATGTTCTGTTTCTGAGTATAAAAATTTTTTATGATTACTGTAATATTTATACTCAGATATAATGTCGCAAAAAATATAGAAAAATGTTGTTAAAAAAATGTTAAAAAATATATAGAAAAATGTGGTATTAATCTTAAGAAAGATTAAAATTAGATTAAAATTAGATTAGAAAATTATATGGAAAAATGTGGTTAATCATAAAAAATTTTTATGGATAATTTTTATATTATAAAAAATTTTTATGATATTGTTAACAAAATGTTAATAAAATTCTTATATTTTGTTAACAAAATTCTTATAAAATGTTAATAAAAAGTTAATAAAATGTTAACAAAATTCTTATAAAATGTTAACAATTTGTTAACAAAAAATTAATAAAACCTGAGTATAAAAAATTTTTATAGATATAATATTTTGTAATATTTAAAACATGACATTTGTCATCTTGCATTATTTTCAATTGAGATGTAAAATACATACATAATCAAAAACAAAGGAGATTATGAAAATGAGTGTCAAAAAAGGTTTTTATAAGGTTTGTCAGTCAGGCGGTTCTTATGTGGTGACAACATTCTTTAATCCTTGCACACTTGAAGAATATTCTGAATGTGTCCGTGATTATGAATACAGTGATTGTTCTCGTGATAATGATGAACTTTATTATATGGATATTGATAAAAATGCAGAACGTGCATGGAGACATTATCATAAAGAAATTTTATGGGGTGATGAAGTAAAAGTTATAAAAGGTCGAAAGGTTCCTGTTGGGACTATTGCAAATGTAACAAAAATTAAACCTTATTATGATTGCTATAATCGCTGGATTTGTGATTATGCATATCTTGATAATGGTATGAAAACAAATGTTAACAATCTTGTATTGGCATAGGAGGTTAAAATGGAAAAATATTGTTTATGGGATCATGATGACAATTTGGTTTTTACTTGTGATAAAACAGTGACTTTTAATATTACTATTGAAATAAATTATCCTTTAGGTAATTTTGTTCATATTTATGATTTACCTGAATGGACGACAATTGTATTTGAAAATTATAAAATTACTGTTAATAAATAATATAAGGGGATTTTTATTCCCTTATATTTATTAATATTTTTTATACTCAGATAAAATGTGTGAATAGTCTGAGTATAAAATATGATGAATATCATATAGGAAACATGACAAATGTCATCTTGTCTTATTTTTTATTCAGGGGTAAAATAATAACATAACAAAACAAATTGAATAGGAGTTATTATGAAGGACGAAGAATTTAAGGATTTTGACAAAAAACCAGAAATCAGCTATATTATTGAAGGGCAACAACCTTTTGATTCTGATGATTATTGGTCTGAGGAAGTAAGGGTTTATACTTTTGATGAAGCAATAGATGAAGCTAAAATTCTTAGCAAAAAATATCATGATGTTTATATTACAAAGCAGTTTGAATATGTATATCAGATGATGTAAAATAAGTGATAAATGTCACTATTGACATAACGGAAAATATAATGTAAAATAATAATATAAATAAAAAACAAAGGAGATGTAAAAATGAGTTACAATAAAAAAGCCTACAAAGCACTTGCCGACCTGTCAAAAGCAGTATATGAGCTTCTTGACGCATGGGAAAACGATAAAGATTTTGCTTCTGTCATGGATGATTGTAGTGACACTTATCCTTTTTATGATTCACTTGATGAAGTGTATTTTCAAGTAGAAAATTGGACTAACACTATCAGGAATAGAATTCAAGTACTGGAAAGCTGGGAAGGGATTTATGATAAACTTATGGAGTCCGCAGACGATAATGAAACCAGAATGAAAATTTTAGATATGGTTAGGAAACAGCTTGAAGAAGATAGCAAATACCCATGTATGGGAGCAGATGAAGAATAATAATTTATAGGATTATCAAAAAGATAATCCTATTTTTTATTAATATCTTTTATACTCAGACAATAGAACGTATTTTCTGACTGAGTATAAATTTATTTTCTGATTTGTGATATTTATACTCAGAGTTTCTGATTTTCCGATTGTCTGAGTATATTTTCTGATAAAAGATGTGACAGATGTCATATTGATTTATTTTTTATTTGAATGTATAATAATGACATAACAAAACAAAAAAGGAGATAAGATATGCATCCTGATTATGATAGATTTCTTAAAGAATTTTATAATTATGATAGAAATAAAAATCAATATGAATATTGTAAGAATGAAGCACATTATGACACAGATATAAGTAAATATTCTATTGAAGAAATTATAAATGATTTTTTTGATAATCTTTAAATCATTCAGAAACAAATGGAGGGTATTATGAAATTCTATAAAGTAAAAAGAGATAACGAATACTGGAACAAGAACGGGGAGCATATTGGTTTTGTTGTTGAAGATGAATTAATTACACCTTCAGAAATGAAACAAAGAAAATTGCCAATTACAGGTAATTTTGTTCCTGTTGAAGTGAAGAAAACAAACACACATTGGTTTTTTGGATGCAGATTTGAAAATATGTGATTAATGTTATATTGACAATATCATACTGCTAATATTATAATAGTAATATAAAGGAGAAAATTATGAGCACAAAAGAATATAGTGAAGAATTATATAATGCTGTAGACAATATTAGAGACGCTTTTTGGCTTGATGATGTTGTTGATGATATTGAAACAGTTATGTGGTATGCTGGATTAATTGATGATTGGAAATGGTCGTCAGATTATAGTGAATGGGAAGAATTAATTAAGAAAGCACAAGAAATCTTGAATCTTGATTTGGGTAGATGAATTTCTGATATACTCTTGACAAAATCAGAAACATATGATAGAATAAATAATGTGAGGAAGAACGGAGGTAATTATGGACACAGATTATTATTACTTTTGGGACGTTAGCTTTGAGGATTTTCCGATTATTCCTCACACTTTGAAATTTGCCCATAATATAGGTAAGCAAAAATTGTTTAGTAAATCTAAAGGGGAACTGCTTGTTCTTATAAAAAAGTTCTCCAATGACAAGTAATAAAGGAACGGATATAGTAAAGATTTATTTGTCGTAAAAGATTGAATGGAGCACATTAGTTATATAGGGGGTGGAATGAATTTTCTAATATAATTAATATGTTCCCTTGAATCTTTCGTTCATGATACTCCTTGTTTTTAGATAATGCGCTTTTTGTGTGAGCGCATTATCTTTTTTAATGATAATTATACTCAGAGCAATTTTCTGATATGTAGTCTGAGTATAAAATTTTAGATTGTTCCTGTGATATTTATACTCAGAAATTTATAATGATATTTGTCATATAGAAATATGACATTTGACACCTTGTAATATTTTTGATATGGATGTACAATAGACATATAAATAAACAAAGGAGATATAAAAATCATGAATGAATATATGGAATATATTGTATCTGAATCGTTTGATAAAACCAATAAGGAAGCACAGATAACTTCTGGATGTGCAAAAAATATTGGGGAATTCATCGAAAAAACTTTTATAGATGATTATTTTGAATATTACTACAATGAATATATGGATGAAGCAATTTTGAAGTTTGCAAAACCAAACAATATGAGCAAAGTTTATTTTGTTTTCCCGAACATTCTTTCATAATTTCTGAAGGGATATGTGATGTACAATAGTTATAAGAAAACAAAAAATAAGGAGTAAAAAATGAAATACATTATTAAAGACAATGATGGAAAAATATTATTTGAAACAGATAAAAAAGAAGAAGTAGATTTTGTTATTGATAATTCTGGACATAATGAGTTTTATGGTTTTTATTGGGAAAATGATGAAATGATTATTCAAACATCAGCTTTTGATGTTATTATTAAAGGGGGTTAATCCCCTTTTTTTATTATTATTATTATTTATACTCAGACATTTTTGAATTTTTATCTGAGTATAAATAATAACATAATATTACTAATGTCATACTATTAATATTACATTTGTCATCTTGAAATTTTAGATTTTTGGATGTAAAATGGAATTATAAAAAAACAAAACAAAGGAGATACAAAATTATGAAAATCAATCCGTTGGCAGTTGAAAAAAACGGTTATAAGTACGAGGTAGTTCCCTCAAACATAACTGAAGAAGAACAGAAATTCTACAATATTGAAGGATATTCCCTAACAGGTTTTTCCCTCGTCATTCACTATCCTAACAATTGTGGAGTAGTGAGGGAAACAAAACCCATATACAAAGGAGAACACTATACTTCTTATGGTATGGCAAGAGTTTCAAAAGGTAAGATTGTAATCGCTTGTTGGGATAGGTATAAAACAATCGACCTAAAAACAGGCGAAGTCAATACAGACGCTGATGATGTCAATTAATAAAAAAGGGGAGAAATCCCCTATATTTTTTTAATATAATATATACTCAGACGAATTTTTGATTAAACCTCTGAGTATAAATTTTTTATTTTCTTATTTTGATATTTATACTCAGACAAAAAACTATGATTTTTGTCATGTAATAAATGTGACATTTGTCACTTGATTTATTTTTGTTCTGGCTGTATAATGAATACATAATAAAAAACATGGAGGTAAAAAATGATTACAGATGATAAAATTACAATTCAGGATATCCGTGAGAAGATTTGGAGCCTGAAAATGGATGTTGTACAAGGTGATTATGATGAAGATGAACAGGAATCAAGAATAGACATTCTTGATGAACTTGATGACCTTTGTTCTGCATATCTTGATTTATAATTGGAATAATTGTTCGGAATTTCCGAACAATTATTTTTTTACTTATATTTATACTCAGACACAAAACAGTAATTATATACTCAGAATATATTAGTGACAAATGTCATGTCACTAATATTACAAATGTCACTTGTAATAATAAAAAATATGATTATAATTAAAGAAAAAAACAAAAGGAGATAAAAATCATGACATTCATTCATTCACTTGTTCGGAAATCAGATTATATGGTGGTTTTTGCCACTGATGATTATGACGAATATCGGGAGTTCATTTTCAAACACTTTCCTGAACGTTCATACGAAATCAGCGGAGGTTATACAGTAAATTTGAAATCACGCAATTTTGTGTATAATTGTACAAAACTCAATAAAGATTTATTTGATGTAGAATAACAAAACAGGGGATTGAAAAATCCCCTAATTTTTTGTTAATATATTTATACTCAGTCAATTCTGATTGTATGATTATCTGAGTATAAATATATTATTTTTAGATGCGAGATTTATACTCAGATAATGTTTAATAAAACATATGATATTTGTCATATCATAAACATGACAAAATACACTTGAATTATTTTTAGATTGGCTGTAAAATAAATATATAAATAAAACAAAGGAGATAACAAAGTCATGAAAAAAACAGACATTATCAATCAGATTTTTGCAAATTATGTGGTAGCAAAAATTTTATATGAAGAAAAAGAAACAGAATATTGGGCAGGAGCAAAAAATCAAGCATGGCATTTGATTTTTTGTCTTGACTTGGTTGATAAATATTCTGAATGGGAAAAAGAAAACGAGAAATATTATAGAGATAGTTGTTTATAACATAAATAAAAAGGGATGAAAGTCCCTTTTATTTATTAATAACATTTATACTCAGATAAATCTTGATTGCGTATAACTGAATATAAATGTTTTATTTTTTATTTTAAGATTTATACTCAGACATGAGAACATGACATTTGTCATATAATAAATATGACATTTATTACTTGAATTTCTGAAAAACAAGATTATAATTAAAAAAAAACAAAGGAGAAAAAATAAAATGTTTGAACTTACTTATGATGAAATTATGGAACTGAAATATGAAGCTCGTCATGGTGATGAATGGGCACAAATGAAACTTGATGAATATTATGACCAGTTTGAAGAAGTCCCGTCACCAATGACTTTTGATGAAGAAATTGAATACAAACAGGAACATACTGAACAAGACACGCTTTTCTAAAACAAAGAGGACGAAAGTCCTCATTTTTTTATTATTTGAAAATCTGAGTATAAAAATAAAACTTCTGTTAAGAGAATTTATACTCAGATAAACAAGTATAATAGATTTCTGAGTATAAATATTTTCCGATATGTGACTTTTGTCATGTAACAAATATGACATTCTACTCTTGTAAAATTCTGATTTAAGATGTAAAATGTATTTATAATAAAAAACAAAGGAGATAAAGATGATGGATAAAAATAGTGTTGATTATGCTTTTCAGATGTTTTACGATTTTTGTAGTATGTCTGATGAAGAGTTTAAGGAAAAATATCCTGATGAACCAGAAGAATTTTCTCACCCTGTTCATGGTAAACAGGTTGGTACATGGGATGGGGACGCATATCATCATCCTTGTCCTATTTATGAGGATGGATATATTGACTACGCATGGGGATATATGGGAGATTAATATGGAAAAAGATAAAATTAAACGCTATAATGAATTGTGGGAAAAGAAGTATGAAAAAGGCTTAAGATTCACCAATCAAGAATATCTTGAATTTTTTCATCTTGGTTATGAATTAGCGGAAGAAGAAAACAAAAAAGCATTCTATGAAACACTCGAAGCAGGAGATTATAGGACATAAAAAATAAAGGAGCAAAATGCTCCATTTTTTTATTAAGAATATTTATACTCAGACAATGTCAATATATTAACATCTGAGTATAATTATTTGTTTTTTTATTTTAAACTTTATACTCAGGTAAAAATAACGTTGTGGCGTTATATCTGAGTATAATTATTAAGACAAATGTCATATAAAATAATGTGACAAATAAATGTCACATTAAGTCATTTGTCATCTTGATTTATTTTGAATCATCCTGTATAATATTGTTATCAATAAAAAACAAAGGAGATTACAAAATCATGGAAAGAAAAACAATTCAAAATAGTTCTGATTATCAGGGAATTATCAATGACTGGAAAGAACATACCAATTATTTTGATGGTATCATTTCTATTGATGGAATGATAGAGATGTTCACTAATATGCGTTTTGGCGAAGGAGAAATACAGGTCATTATGGCAAGTTTGATGGCTTGTGGTGCTAAATTCAAAACTAAATCTGAATACATTATTTCTAAATCGTTTGATAAATCTGACACCAGCAAACAGATTATGTCAGGTTATGCTTATTCAGCACTTGAATTTGCTAAAGAGGAAATGTTTGAAGGGTATGAAATTTATAATAACAATACTTGTGACGAAGTAATTGTAAAATATCCTGAAAAGACATATTTCATCTTCAAAGCGTAATTTTCAAATAGTTAGAAATGAACTCCTCACATTTCTAACTATTTTTTTATTAAGAATATTTATACTCAGTCAATATAACGCCATGATGTTACATCTGAGTATATAAAATGACATTTGTCATATGAAAGATATGACATTTGATTTGTCATAATTTCTGTTCATTTTTCAAAAGTATGCTATAATTACTATTGTCAATGAGACAGAAACAAAAAATAAAGGAGATATAAAATTATGAATACAAACAAGATTTTCGGTGTCGTTATTGAGGGTGATAATTTCAAAGCCTATGAATTGAAAGAACTCGAAGGTTCGGGGATTTATGTAAACTATGTGTTACAGTGTACAACGGCACAAGCAAACAACGTTGTAAGAATGTTGAATGAAATTAAAAAAACAATTGAATGAATTTTAGAATAGTCGCTTGAAATATAGCGACTATTTTTTATATTAATATTTATACTCAGATAGGGAACAATGGATGGTGATTTTAGGAAAAATGTTCAGTAAAGAACTGAGTATAAATATTTGATTTTTGAATGTTATATTTATACTCAGATAATATAATGATGTTGTTTGATAGTCTGAGTATAATTATCAAGACGAATGTCATATAAAACAATATGACATTTATCATGTCATAATTTGCAAAATGTCATCTTGATTAATTTTGAGTTATCCATTAAAATAGACGTATAAATAAACAAAAAACAAAGGAGACAAAAATCATGAAAAACTATTTTGAAACCATAAAGAACACACTGATTAAAGCTGATGAAGCTGATGAAAATTGGGCATGGTATCCTGTAAAATATAATGATGATACCATCGAATTTCGTTGGGGCTATCTCGATTATCTTGAGGAAAACAGAAATTTTGTCATTACTGTTTATGATGCTGAAGATAATGACGTTGTTGTTGAGGTGCTCTTTCCGTCTGGTTCATCTATTTTTGTTCTCGTTGGTGAAAATTTCTGGGATGATTGCCAAACGATTGAGGAAGGCATAGAAGTTGCTATACAGGATGCAGTAAAATATGCAAAACAAATTTATTAATAATTCCCCGAAAGGGGATATTTTTTTATTAATAATAATTATACTCAGATTAATTTTTTTGAATAACTGAGTATAATTATTTATTTTTATGTTTTTGAATTTTATACTCAGATTTTTACTTTCCGATTACTGATTTATCTGAGTATAATTATTTTCTGATATATGATTTTTGTCATGTCATGATTATTACATTTGTCATCTTGTAAGATTTTGAATTTTGATTAAAATTAAAGAAAAAAACAAAACAAAGGAGATAAACAAAATGAATATTCTGAAATCCGCTTTATTATCTGGCTTGATTGCTCTGACTGTTCCTGCTATTCCTCATCAGACTGAAATCGTCATTCCTACGGGAAAAACAGTTAACAGTGTGTGTGAAGTTGCATATCACGTATATGAGCGTTGTGAACTTGAAAATAATATCACAATTTCATGGGACATGGATTCCAATGAATCAAAACATTTTTCAATTGAGAGATATGTTGATGGTGATATTAATGACGCTTTCATTATTAGTAAAAATAAGCATAAACAAGATGATTTTGTATGGTGGACATTGGATGTTGAAGGTTGGAAAAACGTGGATGAACATTGGTTTAATTTTAGAATGGGATAAAATCCCATTTTTTTGTTAATAATATTTATACTCAGATAATGGATTGAAAATTATTTTCAGAATTTTTGATTTCTGAAAACTAATTTCTGTTCTGAGTATAAATATTAAATTTCTGTTTTTCAGATTTATGCTCAGATTTTCCGATTATTAGTTTTCGATTACTGATTTGTCTGAGTATAAATATTTCCGATTAGTGACAAATGTCATACGATTAATATTACAATTTCAATGTCATATATTACAGTTTTACTCTTGACGCTATAGTGATATGGTGTATAATGAATATTGTCAATGAGACAAATGAACTTTGAAAACAAAATACGGAGGTTGTGATGTTCAATTGCAAGTATTATCTTGATGGTTACGATTTCATCGTTGATGGTGTGTATATTGATGAGGACGGTGCTATTGTGGCATACGGTCATTACAATGATGGCATTACCGATGAAGCGTATGTTGACCAGTTGGAGATTGTACGCACACTTAAAAAGGAGGTGGCATAATGTATAATTGGAGTCTTTGGCGTGATGGTAATGGCAATTACCACGTTTTTGAGGAAGGTAACTCACTTATGCCTCAAAACGGTGTAGGTGGTTGGGAAATCATTGATTATGGTCTGACAATTGAGCAAGCTGATTATCAGCTTTTCAAATATAATGGTTGGGATTAATCCCAACCAATTTTTTATTAATGATATTTATACTCAGTTATTTTGCATGTCCAATTATAAAATCGAAGACTGAGTATAAAAATTTTGAATTTCATTTGTTAAATTTATACTCAGATAGTAATAACGAACTATTAATGTCATAATACTAATATAATAATATTAATGTCTGAGTATATAAATGATGAATGTCATATAAAAGATATGACAAATGTCACTATTGACTTAATTTAAAGTTAATGCTAAAATGGTTACATAATAAAAAACAAAGACATAACAAAGGAGGAAAAAATCTTATGTCTAACAATTCTGAAATTCGTTATCTTGAACCGCTGGATTCCCGAAAATCTTTTTATGGGAAAGCATGGGAATATACTGATTACAACGGTGATACCGTTTGTGTCAGTTATGGTACTCGTGTTGCTCGAATCACACCTGAAGGTAAATGTGAGGTTAAAGGTCTTTACAGTGCCACAACGACACGTCATATTAAGAGCTTCTTAACTTTGCATGGATTCGGTTATAACGATAGCAAAGACATCCTTAAGCGTTATCAGGCTTAATCAGTACAGGGAGGTTAATAGCCTCCCTTTTTTTGTTAAAGATAATTATACTCAGACGATTTATATACTCAGACAGTTTCAAACAAATTTAAATTAATAATTATACTCAGATAGATTTAGATTTTTGTTTTAGAAATTATTTCTTAGATTACAGATTTGTGTCTCTGAGTATAAATTTTATGGTTGGTCGAGGTGAATTTTATACTCAGATATTTAGTAGTGCCAAATTCAAATTGTCTGAGTATATAATATGACAAATGTCATATAAAACCTATGACAAAACATATGACAAAAAAACGTCACTTTAATCTTGATTTTTTGAAAATTGTAGTACAATTAAGAAAAAAAACGAAGGAGATAAACATTATGAAAATTACAGCTTTTAGAAATTGGAGTCCTGATAGGATGCGCAAACTGTGTTGTAGTCAAAATTGGTTTACTTGCGGAACCAATAAACAGTATGATGAAATGATGGATTATGTAAGAGCGCATAACGCATCATATGAGGATATGGCTATTGTGGCATCCATGATTATTGAGAACAGCGATAATGCTTATTTTTCCAATTATGATGATGAAGGATTAATCGCTCATATCATGTATTGGATAGAAAAGGAAGTCGTGATTACTCTATTCAATTTTGAAGCGACTTACAAATAAAAAAAAGGGGAGTAATCCCCTAATTTTTTTAAAAATATATATACTCAGACAATTCAATAACAGATAGCGTCTGAGTATAAAATTCAGATTTTCGATTGCAAAATTTATACTCAGATAATACTATTATGCTAACGTGCCTGAGTATATAGTTTGTAGTTTCTGATTGTTAGATTAAGTCAATATCACAATTTTGTCACTAATTTTATAGAATTGCTAAAATTGTGATACAATATTATTGTGGTTGAGGAAACCATGACATAAAAACAATTTTGGAGGTTGCTATGTTTTACTATGTTGATACTTTGCGCTGTTTTGGGAATGATGCTGAATATTGGTGTCAGGTTGGTATGAGAATGAAAGCTAACGAAGCTATAGACATTCTTAATAAATATATGACAAAAGGTTGGGAATGTCGCTTGCAAGTATGTCTTGAAGATCGTCATTCTACAATGGAAAAACGTTAGAATAAAGTCAGGGAAACCTGACTATTTTTTATTAAAGATATTTATACTCAGTTATTATGTTTCGTTTCGTGTATCTGAGTATAAATATTCTAATTTGATGCTACTAATTTTATACTCAGAGCCTCCATATTGATGATGTGATAATATCTGAGTATAATTATTATACTGATTCAGTGAAAAGTGTCTGAGTATATAATTGTAATAAGATATGACAAATGTCATGTGATATTAGTGTCATATGTTTTCACTTTTGCTATTGACAATACAAGAGTTATCCATATAATTATTATTGTCAGTGAGGTACTGACACGGGCAACGGTTCCCGATTCAGCCGATTATAGGAGATTATCATGATTACTGTTATTTGTTCTGAATCCATCATTGCTGACCTGATTAATCAGGAATTTGAAGATATGCTGAATGAATGGGAATGGGAACGTGATCACAAATGGGAGATCGAAGCGAAAAAGGGGCTTAAGGAACTTGAATCCTCCATGAAAAAATATTATGAAGAAGGCAATATGGAAGCCTTTGAATGTCAGTATAGTGTATTTTCTGACATCTATAAAGACCTTCATGGTGTTCGTCCTCATTGGTATCTTGAAACCTGTGAATGGTTTCATGGTTTTTAGAAAAATGCCCGAAAGGGCTTTTTTTATTTAAGAATATATATACTCAGATATTAATTATACTCAGACCATTCATTTTCTGATATGGAACAAATTTCTGAATACTGATTTTAGAACACAGATTCAAAAACAGATTTTTGATTGCAGAATTATACTCAGACGTTTTCTGACTGATATTAGAATTAATTTCCGATTGCTGGTTTTAGGATTTTTGTTTTAGATTGTTGCATGACAACTGAGTATAAAATTTAAATTAAATGACACCAATATTTATACTCAGATGATATTATTTTCTAATATATTATAATAATTTTATTCTATGTGATAATTTAATCTATTCTATTATTTTATAGAAAAATTAATTGTATAATCATAATAGAATATTGTTCAATATTAATTAGTAATATTGTACTATCAATATCATACTGTTAATAATTATACTCAGATAGTGCAAAGCGTCTGCAAACAGTCCAGCAGAATGTCTGAGTATAATTATCGAATCAGGACAAAGAAAGTGTCTGAGTATATTTATTAATACAGTATGACAAATGTCACATTAAAATATATGACATTTTCGTTGTCATATATTACATGAAATCACTTGACTGATTTTTAGTCATAGTGTAGAATAGTAATCAGTTGAGGGGAACGGCTCCTCAATACCAAAATCATAACTTAGACCATAGGAGGGTCAAAATGAAAAACTTCAATTCTCTCAATAAATCCATCGTTTCCGCTGTAAAACTGTTTGCTGAGTTTGGAAGCCGTAACGAATATAGTAAATTCGGTAAAACAATCATCATCAATGACGTGGTTAATCCTGAAAGCGAAGGCATTTTCCTTGCTCGTTGTGCTCGTAAGATTGCGAAGCGTGAAGGAATCGAATACGCTTATGAATGGGCACTGAAAGCCTTTACAGATGGCGTTTATAACCGTCTTCAGAAACGGAATAAAGTGATGGTTAACCGCTACGAAACGGAACGAATCCTTAAACAGGCGACAGCCTAATTTTAGAATAGTCCTGAATGATTCAGGACTATTTTTATTTAATAATAATTATACTCAGATAATAAATATACTCAGACAATCTGGCTGTTAGATTTTACGCAATAAAAAATGAACAAAATATTTATACTCAGATGGTTTAATATTTGTTCATAGAACAAGGTTCTATATGTGTGGCTCTGAGTATAAATTTTTCAAACATTGACTTCGATTTTTATACTCAGACGATTATTTATTTATATAATAATCATATTATTAAATTGTAAAAATATTGTACTAAAATATTATTGGATATTGATTCTATAAAAAATTGGAAAAGTATTTATACTCAGATTTCGCACAAAAATTCTATATTAATATAAAAAATAATTCTAATATAAATATTATTTAAATTCTACAATTATTATTAGAATAAATATAACATTATAATTAGAATAATATTCTAATTATATTATGATATAACATTTATACTCAGACGAACTGCTGTTCTATAATCTGAGTATAATTATAAAAGCGTTTAATATGACTTTTGTCATGTTTTAAATATGATGTCACAATCTTTAACACTTTTTTAAAATATCGGTTACAATAATAATCAGTCAAGTGAACTTGACTAACAAAAAACTTTTTTGAGCCATTGAGGAGGGCTATTATGACTAATCTTTATAAAGTGTATTTAGGACTGAATGATCAGGAAACCAAAAAACAGGAAATCGACACTGAAACCGCTATGATTAAGGTGTCCGAATATCTCGCCGATCACTTTGAGGGCGCAACAGTTTATAATGGTATCGGAGTTTATAAACACAATGACGGTACGGTAGTTCGTGAAAATAGCCTGATCATCGAATTGGTATATGTCGAAGATCAGGACGTTGACAAGATGATTAATCAGTTTCGCGTAGTATTCAATCAGGAAAGCGTGATGAAAGTTAAAATCGCATGTGAATGCGATTTTATCGGATAATAAAAATTAAAGTCAGGTGACAAAAAACCTGACTTTTTTATTTAACCAATAATTATACTCAGATGAAAATTATTTTCATACATATTATAATGATGAAAAATTTTTTCATAGCATTTGATAATAATATTTATACTCAGACAGAATATTTGTTCTAATATAATATCAAATTAAACTTTATACTCAGACAAAATAAATAATAAAAAAAATATCCTAATTAGGATATTTTTTCAATTTCTTTTTTCAGTTCATTAATTTTTTTGAATTGATTAATCATATCTTTTATAATGTAAAAAATAATACCTGAAAAAAATCCGAACAAAAACGATACGATAAACCAGCCTTGCAAATCACTCATAGATCCCTCCAATGACTATATTCTAACCTATATCACATATAATGCAAGTGATTAAGTAAAAATTATTACAATTGATTTCCGATAATAAATTAGATTTTTGATTATAGATTATAAAAATAGATAACAGATTATAAAACACCGTTTAAGGCACTGTAGAATGATTCTAAGACGTTTTATATATGGTTTCGATAAATTATAAGGCAACAGGATTAAATCGCTTTTAAATGCCTGTATAGTGCCTTAAATAAGGTTTATAATTTCTGTTTAGTAAAATAATTATACTCAGGCATTCTAATTTACATATAAACTTATAAAATAAAAAATCTAAAATAATTCTTGCAAAAGCGGATAGTAAAATTAATTTTCTAATTTCTGTTTAATGATTTATGATAGCAGATATTAAATAATATTTCTAATTTCTGAATATTAAAATTAAATTTCTGAATATTGATTTTTATATTTTTCAATAAATGGATTTCTAAAATATAATATATTATATGTTTATATATTAATATGTTTTATATCTGTTTTATCATGTAAGCATGGTTATTGTGTATATACCTGAATTGTAATTTTCTTATGGTTTTATTATGGTATTTTTTTTGCTATAGCAATTTTATTAGAATGTTTTTTGTTTTATGTACATAAAACAAAAAAAAGCATAAAACGAAAAATACAATAATAATAAAAACATTTTTATTTATTTGTTTTTTTATTATTAATTTATTGTGTTTTTATTTGTTTTATTCTATATCATCTTTATTATATTGTATTGTATTGTATTGTGTTGTAGGACGTTTGCAAGCTATGAGTGTATATTGTAGTGAGTTTTATTATTGTGTTTTATTTTTATTATTCTAAGTATTATACTCAGATGTTTTTTTCTTTACTTTTATTCTATAAATATGTTGTTAAGAATATTTATACTCAGACAAAACTTTATACTCAGACACGGCTACAGACAAAAAAATAACACCCCTTTCGGGGTGTCTGTTGCAGTGAGAAATTATTTCTCTTCAATAAAAATCAATTGATGATAGTCGTTTCCTACCTGTCCCTGAAGAATGAAGACTTCATCACTTACTTCCACCGTTTCAAAACCAAAAAGGATTTTGACCTTTTTCATTTCATTGATTGTCCATTCCTGTTTTGTCCATGCTTCTGTGGTGATATTGTAATTGCCACCTTTTATGACGTTGTTTATGATTGTGTATGTCATTTTAACCTCCATGTTTTGATTGTGAGGGGTGAGGGTGATTTCCTCACCCCTCGTTTGATTCGATTAGGCTTTCAGCAAGCCCTTCCGCTTTGCTTCGCTGATGTTTGCGTTACGGTTGGTGTCTGTACCTTCTGTCTGGTAAGCTTTCCCGCTCATGCGTTTCGCTTCGGCTTTCTTCACTGCAACCGCTTGCGGGAGCTTGTTCTTCAGGTTCCAAACAGGTTCCCAGCCGTTGGTTTCGTGCTTCGCACGGAAGGATTTGCGCTCAATCACGTCACCGTTCAGGCGATAGTAGTATTCGCTACCCCACACGTAACCGTCACGGATTCCGTGTTTCGCATAGTTTGAGAACACGGCACTTTCGAGGCTTTCGCCACCCTTCACCGCGATCGCCACCGCAAGAGCTTTTTTGTCTCCTGCAAAATTGCTTCCGCAGACAAGTCCGCCCTGCTGATTTTTACGGGCTACCTCGGAGGTGATACCGTCAGCAGTCGTTACGTTGACCGTTGAGGTAATTTGACCGTTTGCCATACGGAAACTCTTTCCTGTTTTCTCGACCGTTGTGATTGTGTTGATATAAGTTTTCATGATATTCCTTTCCGTCAAACGAACGTTAGATTTTTTTTGTGTGTTCGTTTGAACAACAATATTTATACCATAAAAAAAATTTTTGTGCAATAGTAAAATGATGGCAATTTTAAAAGTCATGACATTGATTTTAGGATTTAAAGTTAATCAAAGTTGAAGATATCGGGAACCGGATTTTTTGCGCTTTTATATATATAGATATATATAGCACGGGAAAGCGAAATTTGAGAAAACCGAATCTTAAAGAATTTACATATTTTTTCAGATAGAACATTTGAACCTTAAAAAAAGGTAAGTCTATTCACCCACGTTAAAAAAAATTTTCATTTTCGTTAAAAAAATTTTCAATTCCCAAAAAAATTCCCCTAACCCCTCCTTCCCATTAAAACAAAAAAGGCACTCAATCAAGTGCCTCATTCTCATTCACATTTCACGCCACTACTTTTTCTAAATAGACAACTATCATCTTCAAAACGATATACTAATTCACCAACATATTCCACTATTTTACAGTCACTTATATCAATATTTCTTTTATTGAACCAGTCATCTAATTTTTCAACAATTAAACATCCATTCAAAGTATCATCGTTGCAAATATTACCTGTTTGTCTATTTACGCCATCTCTTGTAAAAAATGGCCCACCTCCATCTTCTCTTTCATATCTATAAAAGATTATCATAGATTTTCTATTTATCTACATCAAAGTCACACTTATCAAGTACAACTTTAATAATTCTGTTTTTTAATTCTTCTTTTACCGATGCTTCAATAACACCTTTTGTTACATAATCATTTGCTATTCTTTTCCTTATTTGTTCTTCGATATAATGCCCACTATATGATTGTTCATCTAGTCTTTGGATAGCATTTTTTACTTCACGATCTACTTTATTATAAATCTCTTTTTCAACCATTTCTCTGATTGTATGCTGGTTTAAACCAGCATCAGCTAATAATTGACTAATAACCAAATATGCTTGTCTTTTTTCTTCGTAATTCATTTTTATACGCCTTTCTCTGTCTTAAAAATATCAAACTTATAAAATCTACATTTGTCAGCATCTGGCAACATATCCATATCTTTTTCCAAAAAATCTTTGTACTCATCTTTAGATTGATCAAAGCTAATACTTGAGCCATCTGTTAAAATAATAGATATTTTATTTTTATGATCTATCTTATCATAGTATGATAAAATATTACAAATACTACTTATATCAATAAGACATACATTATCCTTTGTTGGATAAACTTCAAAAACTTCTGAATCTATTATTTCCATCTTATACTCTATTCTATACTCACTGAATTATCTTTATATTTTCTGGTACACTCTTCCACAAATCTCTATATTCTTTTAGATAATATAATAAATCCAACACAAGATAATAAATTTCACTTTCATAAGCTTTTTCTATTGAATTGGTAGTAATTTTTTCGAGAGCTTCTATAACGGTATTTAATGACTTCATCGGTGCTGGTTTATTCTCATATAAATCATCCCTTATAATCCCTAATTTATTCATCCATATTCTTATACCCCTTACAGGTTGTTCGCCATTTTCTATAGACAAATAACATTCTTCAAGATGTTGTTTTATGTGCTTATAATAATCTTTCAAATAATGCAATGTTTCAATTTTTAATGTATCAGAACAAGAAAAAATATTTTCATAAAGACAGCCCTTACAAGAATCGGAAGTATTACAAAATTCTAAAATCTGTATAAGGTCACTTATTTTAGATAATGCCATATTCTATAACCTCACGAATTTTTTCTTCGTAATTCATACTCACACCTCGTTTTCAAAAGAAGTATTGTTACATTCATAGAATACAAATTTAATGATTTTATTTTTCAATTCTTCTTTTTCTACTTCTTCAACGATGTTTTTTGTTGTATGACTATTTCCCATTCTTTTTCTTATTTCACGTTCAATAAATTTACCATCATTTGTTGTTTTATTTAGTTTTTGGATAATAATTTTATTATAAATGTCTTTTTCAAAGATTTCTTTAATTATTCGTTGATCAAGTCCAGCATCAATCAACAATTGTCTGATAGCCAAATATACTCGTCTCTTTTTTTCATAATACATATTTTACTCTTATCTGTGATTTGCCTCTATGTTTTTAAGATGTTTCACATTAACACATCTTTATAACACTTATCTTGCAAAATAACACTTTCAAAAAAGTTATCATTTTCATAAATTACCTTTATATCTAATAAAGGTAAATGTTCATCTCCTATACGAATAAAAACTTCTGGGTCTTTCAAATCAAAGTCTTTACTAATTGCTTTAAGCATATAACATAATTCTGATAATCTCATTATTTCTCCTTATATAAAAATTGTGGGCTAAATGGGGAAGTCTTCCGATAGAACCTTTTATCAAAAAAATCTTGAACCGTAACACAACCTTCTTGCCTATTTGATGTGAACAATTGACTGCATTTACATAATCCAATTCCACTCTCATTTATCATATCATCTAATTGTGATTTATTATAATCCCCGTATTGATGGCATAAATAAGTATTATTAAATTTAGTTGATTTATCAATCAATTTATCTCCGCAACAACAAAAATTATTACCTAAATGATGTAAATCATTATCTGCAATTGAATAAGATAAACCCATAGATTCGAATTTATCAATAAAAGGCTGATATAATTTTAATCTTATTTCAGGTTTAAGATTGAGTAATCCCATTTGTGTAAAATCATCTTTTTTCAATCCTGTGATATTGAGAATATACTCTTTATGCTCCTGATTTTGTGGAACAATTTTTATACCTTCAATTGTAAAATGGTCAGCATCAGAAAACATATCAATAATTTCTGTTGTAGTAATATTGGGGATAAAAGGCTGAATACGAACACCAACACGAAATCCCATACTTTTTAACATTTTATACATATGGTAACGTTTTTCAATACACGCAACATTAGGTTCAATTTTACTACAAGAATAATTAACATTTGTTACTGATAATTGAAATGTATGTAGCTTTGGGTCAATTACTTTCCATGAACCATATAAATCATCTGTTTTTGTACTAAATAGAATAGAAATATCATATGGTTTTGTAGCTTTTATCAATTCTTCTGTAATATGATATTTTTCTTCACATGGTTGAAATGGGTCACTCATACCGCCACAATGCCATGTATATTTATTTAATATTAAATTACCTAATAAATCATTTTCCTTTATTTCATGTTTATTGAAAATCTTATCAAGCTTTCTTTTTACACTATCAATATTGCCAACTTGAAGAATTTTTTCAAATTCCATAATTTTCCTATTGTTAGCAAAACAATAAGAACAACCAAAAGAACATGTTTTATATGTATCTACACGAATTGGTAATCCACATATAGCAAATTTACTACTGACATTGAGAGCAGAGAATGTTTTCAATTTATTCACCCTTAACTAGTTTATTTTCAAATTTTTTATAAGCATCCAAATACCATTCATTTTTATTGCCATTATAAGTTACTTCGTAATACATACCATCAAACAAAGTTGTTGAAAAAAGAAATTTCCAATTTTGAAGAATCTTGCATTTCCAAACCATATAAGTATCATAATTTGGTTTTGGGTCAGACCTATCTAAATGTTCATTAACATAATCTTCAACAATATTTTTAGCTTCTATATCTTTTGAAATATCAAACATAATTTATCCTTATAAAATTAATTTTATTCCCATTTTATTTTACATCCGCAATAAGGACAGTATTTATATTTTTTAATTAAAATATTATTACATTTTCCACATTTTGGAGAAAATTCTTCCATATCAAATTCATTTTTTAAATTCTCATCTTTTACGAATTGTTTAAGTTCTGGGTCATAACTATAACCTTTTTGAATCATTTCTATATTTCTTAATATATCGCCCATTTAATCCTTTTTAAAATATAATGTTATTATATAATTTTATTTTAAAATTATTCTTTTGTATGATTTATTCCATCTGCCATTAATAATACCATAAAAATACAAATAATAGTAGTAAAAATTTCAATCATTTGTTATTCCATATTTCTTAAACTTTAATTACATCATCAAATTTTTTTTATGTTTATTTTTATCAATATGAAAACACAAAATTTCTTTTAGAAAATTAATGAGCCACTATCATCCCAGCGAGAATACAATTTTCCATTAGGTCGAAGAATAGCATACTTATATGATTCAATTTCGTTTTTAGCCATACAATCATCATCTATAACTGTACTAATTCCATGTACCGAATATTGTATATATCCGTAAGGTAATATTGCAATAGGGGTTCCAAATTTTTTTATATATTTTTTAATATCTTCAAACTTATTTTTATCATACAAATGATTTTGTACCCAAGTTGCTTCTTCACCTACGCCATCAGCATAAATCTTACGAAAAGTAACTTGTTCCACTCCTGATTCCATATCACTGACACCAATAGTTTTACAAATATGAAAAATTTCTTCTGGGTAATAATGATCAAAAGCGTCTGTAAGATTAAGGCAGAGTCTCACGTTCATTCTATAAGATTTAGCAGTAGAAACTAATTGAGAAATTCCCATTGTTCGTACCTTTTCTGGTGCTTGAATAATATCCCAATTTTGCTTATCATTAAAAGCTGATACTGATAAAGCTAATGTAGTGACCCCACCTTGAGCAAGAGAGTTTATAGTAGTTTCAGTGAAATTAGTTCCTGTTGTTTGAATAGCAATATTATAGAAAGGTTTTCGTAATTTTTTATTAGCCTCAAGAAGTTGAAAAATAAAATTCATATTCTGTTGCGGCTCAGCAGTACCAGTTATAATCATTGAATTTGTACCTTCATCACGTACATATTCCATACGATTAATATACGATTCTGGGATTCCCTCATCAAAATTTAAATTCTTACCATAATCTTCATGGTGCATATGAGATACACAAAACTTACAATGATTCCAACATTTTCCAGTAGGAACCACAATAGATAAAGATTGAATGTTCATTATTACCCCTTATTAAAAAATCATAATAATGTAGTATATTAACCAAGTAAAAAATATTTGGAACATATGAATATATTGATCTGTATAATAATTTATCATTTCTGCATTACATTTAACGTAGTCTACACAAGAATGTATAATACTATTAATGCATAAAGCAATAATATAGAAATAAAAATTATATTGTTTAGTAATCAGCATAAAAAGCATAATGGGTAACATAGTCATAAATGCCCAAGAACCGCTATGAATCCTAAGCCCTATTCCGGCATTTTGTTCATCTTTATCGGTATGATAATTTTGTTTCCACCATTTTGTTTGTTTTAAATTAGCAAGAATACCCTGTAAATTATAATCCGCAATAGCATGACAAAAAGTCATGGTAGGTAATAAAAAAGGAATTACTTGTACATTTATTTCATTCATTTTTTCTCCCGTCTATATGCTTTCCATGTTTTACCATATCCAGAAATAGTTAAATAAAATCTTCCATCTTCTCGTACAAGTGTAAATATTTTAGACTTACCAAATATCGGTCGTTCTGGATTTTTTGCGATTAAAAACCATCCTGTTTGTTGCTCATCAGCCGCATACTCTACCCATATGGGTTTTCCTTTCATTTCCTTTAATTCATCCCACGTTAGAGGCGGGTTATCTGATATTTCAAACTGAAAGTGGCTATCAACCCACATCGTCTTACTTGTTTGCGCTTCAAGTTTTTCTTTTGCATCTTTCCATTGACAATATGCTTCGATATTTTTTTCTCGTTCTGTATCAAGCGTATTTTTCGCATCCTGATACTCCTTCAGGTAGAAGAGCGCATCAGACTCTCGTTCCGCACAGCAAGCCCCAATACCGTTATACGGGCAATCTTCACATCTGCTGTCTAACTCTCCATGGTCACAACATTCAAAAGCCTTTATTACTTCATTGAGCGTCTTCATTTTGCCAATCTAATCCCTTCTCATTTTTCGGAATTGCCAAGTGAAACAATAGTCTCGTCAAAAAGCCAAGTATCTGCTACTAATTCGGCAAACTTTTCTTTGCCATATCCAAGTGCTTTTAGATATTTCATCACACGGTCTTTCAAGATTTCAGCGGCTTTTTCGAAATCTCCCGAAAACTCACCAATCACCGTTTGTTCACTGTCAATGTATTCTTTGAGCAGTTTCAAAGCAATCTCTCTGTATTTTTCTTCTTTATTCATTCCTCATATCTCATTTCTGTCCCGCAATTCGGACAATATTTCAGCCTACCACCCTTACACATATATACAATTTCACCATCAAATACACTAGAACATATAGAGCATACTATATCAGTGCGACTGTCTATCCACTTCCCCTTCTTCCGCTCTGGTTCGATGGTCGGCTCACCTTCCACGATTGAGTCAATCGCATCATTCCACCCACGTTCATAAGACTTAGCTTCACAACCTTGTGGTATGATATGAGTATAAGGCAAATCGTGAAACTTCATGCTATTAAGTGCATCTGCATCAATTGCTCTCATCATTCACCCCACTCCATCACTCACCTCGCTTTTCAGCAGATGAGCAGAAATTATCTGCGCCAAGATACGTTTTTGTTTCAGGAAACCACACATCACAATATTTCACTCTGCCTTTTACCGTCAAATGTGCAAATTTACAATCCTTACAGTAGATGATTTTCTGCTCTGTTGATGGTAAATTTTCAACCATATCTACAATAGCATCAATAAACAACATGTCTTCAGATGGATTAATATTGTACAGTCCCTCAATTACATCTTTCCTGCTTACAAGGTCACTCATTTTTGTCTCTTAATTTTTTTGAAAAATCTAACAATTTATCCGTAAAATTATCAATAGGTTTTTGAGTATTGGGAAACATAATGTATATTAATGCCAATACCTTTAAAACAAATAGAAATATGATAACAATAAATAAAAGAATAACAAAAAATGAACATAAAAAATCCATTAAATTAAAAAAGAACATCATTTATTCAATAAATCCATTTTTTACCCATGCTGTTGCAATCATCCAAGTAATTGCAATGATATTGAGAACAACTAATACCATAAGACCCTTGCAATTACTTCCCTCTCCATCATGATACCCCATGCCATAGAACAACATAGATACAGCATAAAAAATTATAAATTTAACTACAATCATTTATTTTTCTCTCATATATGCGCCGCAACAAGGACAAAATTTAAATACTAATGGATTTTTTTCTGTGTAATCATAAATAAGATTCTTATTGAACATAACACCACATTCTGAACACATCAGCATTTTCTCATTAATTTTTAATTTTTTCCAATAACCACTTTGTTCTTCTTTATAGCAAGGCATATCTATTGGATTTCCACTTCCCATTGAAAAAAAATAACATTCTTTATCATCTTTATCATAATATTTACATTTATTACATTTCATTTTTCATATTTCCCCGTTTTCAAAATACTCCATTGGAATATCTTCATATTTTTCTCTCATATATGCGCCGCAATGAGGACAATATTTTGAGTAAACATCTTCCTCATGACCATTTAATAAAGGATGTGCGCCACATTCCGAGCAATATGCAATGCCACAGGGATTACTAAAAGACAAGGGATTATAATTGACTTCTTTGGTTTCATACGATTTTTCATCATAGTATCGTATTATCCACTGTCCATTCTTCCGTTCTGGTTCTACGGATGGAAGGTTTCTCAATAAATTTGGTATTATTACCGTTACAAATTCATCAAATACGCCTGACGCTGTTGGAAATTCGTATTCATAAACTCTATGTATTTCATCAAGTGCATCTTGTCTGTTAATTAAGTCATCCATTATTCACTCCAATAAAGCATAAATATTCAATTATTGTTTATGATTTATTTAAATCAAATTTTTTATATCTAATAGATGAACCATCCATAAATTTCATAGTAATAATTTCTGGATAGCCACTTTTATCATTATTATAAGGAACATATTTTAAATTTTCAATACTATTTGGTATTTTATGATTTTTTTCACAATTTTGAGCATCTATTTCATTTTTATACTGTTTTTTACAAAATTCACACTGATATAAATATAAATTGACTTCTTTCATTCATTACCACCATTAAATTATTTATAAATTGTTCCAAATCAATTTCATTCCACATCCAAAACAGTAATTCATTTCGTGGATTGTATAAGAACCGCAATTTGAGCATGTCCCTTCCCACGTCATTGATGTACTAAATAGTTCTTCAAGCATTTCCGCTTTTGCTGTCCGCTCTGGTTCTGCGGATGACACTTCGTAAAGTATATTTTCTACTTCATTAGCTGTTGTTTGTCCAGATTCATCCCAAACACATACCTCGTCAAATTTCTTATGTACGGCATCTATCGCCTCCTGTCTGCTGATTAAATCATCCATTAATTCTCCCTTTCCATCTTTGTGCCGCAATGCGGGCAATAGTTCGGCTCGGCATCCCTTGTGTGGCATCCACACTCAGAGCATTTCCATCTTTGATAATAATTATCAGTATCTATCCAATGTCCAATTTTCTGTTCTGACTTTGCGGATGGATTATCTAAAGAAGCTGGAGCATCCATAACAGAGAACTTAAAAGCCGATCTTTCAGCAAGAACAGCATTCCATATCAGTTTTTCAATTTTATCATCAGTAGTTAGCACCATCTTTAATGCTTCTTGTTCTAATTCAACACATTTATCATATAATGCCCGTCTGCTAATCAAGTCATTTTCATTATTTTCTTTCATAACGTTATCCTTTCATTTAATTTATGTTTATAATAAACTAATGAAATTATTTATTATCATTCCAATCTAGTTTTACACCGCAGTGACTGCAATAGTTATCACCTGACAATACTTTCTTTTTGCAAGCATCACAGAGATATTCATGGCATATTTTCGGCTCACCGACAATATTAAGGCTTGTGCCAATATGATATTTGTGATCTACCACTTTTGCCGTTCGCTCAGTCTCAGTTGTTATTCTCTTCGTCTTTATTCTAAATTTTGCGCAATCACAAATATTGTCGTGTCCTGTGCCGTTTCCAAAAATAACGTCATCCTTTTTCGCTGGGCATTCGGGATAATCATATTTACAATATTCACAAAGATGTATTCGATTGTTTGGTAACATCGAATTATACAACAAATCTTTTTCTGATATAGGTGTTTGAAGTGCTGAATACAGAGCTTCAAGTAAACTGATCAAATCATTCATCTTTCCCCTCATATTTGCCCTACAGTTCGGGCTTTCAGTGCGTCAGTATTAATCAGTCTCATCTAAGCACTCTTTAGAATTTAATATTTTTAGTGCGGATTTTGGCCATCTTGTATTCTCATTCCAACCATGATACCCTCTTGGTTGATAACATACAATTTCTTCACCATCGAAGCGAAGAACAGGGGTTGCCCAACTGGAAGCAAGATATGTACAATTATCCTTTACTGGTTTACCATTTTCATAGATAAGCGTGCCAGTCCAAAACCAATCTTCAGACATTCCTGCATATGCCGTTTTCAGTTTTCTCTCTTTTATGATTTTCGATGCTTTGTTCCAATCAAAAACTTTTCCATATTTTAATTCGTTTATTGCAATCTTTTTTGAAAATGCTTTTCTTAATTCTGCAATTGAATCATCAATAATTTCATAACTATTACTACGATATTTTTTAATTTTTTCTACCAAACGTTGTCGTGCGAGTTGTTTACCATATTCTTCATCCCATTCATCTTCAGGATTACATTTAGCTTTTGCTGACATTGTTTTCGGGAAAAACATTTTCTCATAATTACATTTAAATTTCTTAGTTTCATTATGAGACTCATTTTTTTTGATGCGGGTTAAAGCCCAATTAATATCATCATAAATATAAGAACTATGTTTAAAGGTTTCTTCATTATTACCAAACTTAATCATTGCAATAACAGTACGTTTTTCTTTATTAACAATATATTCAATCATTTTATTTCCTCTTCTTCTTTTATTTGTTGAGATAATTTTTGTTCATTAATACAATTATCAATAAAACATCTATCTATAAAATTGTCTTCTTTTTTATTAAAAAATCGGTCACATGCATTAACAAGTCCTTGATATTTTTTATTAATTTCGTGAAATAAATCATAATATTTAGAAAAAGATCTTGCCAAACATTCTAAATGTTTTCTTAATTTTTTATTTTCATCTTCTAATTTTAAAAATTCAGGATTTTCATCTATAGAATATATACCCATTCAATGTCCTTTCTTATTTGTAAATAATTATACACCACTTCTAAAATAAATCAATGGTATTTTTTGGTTTCATTATTCACATCATCTTTTTCGCAATGAAAACCCTCTTTTTGGCACTTGTCAAAAATATCGCATTCAGAACACCTTTGACATGCATTAGTAAATTTTTTTCTATCATCTACAAGATTTACTAACCAGTCGATATCATCTTTTGTCATTGCTCACCTTTCATAGATGCACCACAATTGGGACACGCCACCCACTGGTGACCATCTGTAATATCACTGTTATAACTATTTGCTTCTATTCCATAAACATGAATTCCTTTACCGCATTCAGAACACTTCCAGACAGGATCACCACCCGGAGTGAAAAATCCACCTATTTCTATCCATCTTCCTTTTTCCAATTCTTGTTTTTGTAATTTGTTTTTTGATTTTTCTTCAAGACAATTTATTGCTTTTTGTATGAGAGTGTCAATTTCTTTTAATATTTGATATTCTGTTCTATTATTTGGATTAGACATTGATGTTATATAATCTTGTGCCTCTATTAAATAATCAATGGTTGTTTTATTCATCTTTAATATTGCTCCAATCTATTTTCATACCACAAAAAGAACAGTAATTTACTTTTCTACTCCAACTACTTTCGTGCATATATTGTCCGCAATTTAAACATTCATATACTTTATTATTTGGATTTTTCATTTCTATTTTTTCTACTTTTGTTTCAAGGTAAAATCTTCTATTCCATATTTCTATTGCTTGTTTTATTGTATCGCACCAAAATGTTTCAATACCACATTTATCACAAGCCACTAAATAATTACAAGCATCTTGATATAATGTACCTTTACCACCGCAGAAAGGGCAATCTTTAATATGATATGTTTTATAGTTTTTTTTATTCATAATTTTATAATAATACTTATAAATCCTAAGGTAATGATACAGGTTATTATAAAAGTCAATCCATTATAATGCCCATCTTCATTATCGCATTTTCCAAGATAATAAGATAATAATGATACAATTAATACATAAATAATATTTTTAAGATTCATTATACTTCCTAATAATTCATATAAATTGATTCATAAACCGTCTTCTTTTCACCTTTCATTTTACTGAAAGTTGAATCTCCACTTAATAATAGTTTATGCTGTTTATAAATATCAGTTGGTAAATCAACTCGTTTGTCATCATTCCCTCTAATTCCATCATATGAAAGAATGTATTTAACATTAAGTTTATTCAATTCTCTTAAAAAATCAATAAATTCATCATAATTAATACCTCCATAATACATTCCAACTGTATGAAAATATGGAGGGTCAAGATAAACAAAATCGTTTGGTTTTACATATTCGAGTATATTTTTATAATCACTAAATAAGAATGTCGTATTTTTAATTCTATCAGACCAATCAAGCAATATTTGTTTTAATGTTTCGGGATTAATACCATTTCTTTTGTGATGAACAGCAGAATTAAATTCACCTTTTTTATTGAATCTTATTTTACCATTTACACAAGTTCTTGTAAGAAAAAGAAAATCATTTGGATTTTGATTTTTATTGAATCTTTTTCTTACTTCATAATAATAATCTTCATCATAAAAGAAAAGATTCCAATCATTTTTATATGTCTCATATAATTCAATTGGAAAAAATTTAATCATATTCCACAATTCAATCAATGGCTTGCATATATCTAAACAAATTGCTTGTTTTGGATTTGTTTCATATAAAACGGAACCTCCACCGATAAAAGGCTCATAATATACATTATAATCCTTTGGCATAAGAGAAACAATTTGTTTTGCTTGAGTTCTTTTTGAACCAGTCCATTTAATTACGGGTTGCATAACACCTCATTAAAAAAATCTATGAAGAAGAATGAAACTGACACATGTTTGGAGAGAGTGTTGGTTGCCATTATAAAACCTTTCTTTTATAATTAATTTCTTCTTCATAGATATGTTTTTTGTAAGTTATTTCACTTACAAAGATTATTTTACCACAATCAAATATCTCTGTCAATAGGTTTTAAAAATTTATTTTTTTGTTCTGTATATAATTGTTTTAAAACCACATATTCAGAGATAATTTCATCTTTAAAATCTTTATATTCTTTTAAATAATGAGTAGCTGACCTGATGACTTCTGTAATATCATCTGTTTTTCCACTCAACACAAGTTTTGTCATACCAAGGATTGTTTCATCTAATGTTTTCATTTTACAAATCCTAAATATGAACGATATACACAAGCACCAAGGCCCATAAACAATATAATTGATAAATACATTATGCCTAAAACGTAATCATCATTATCTCCATCTTTATGTCCTGCGAAATAAGATAGAACATTAAAGACAATAAAAAAAATAATTATACTTACATTATTTTCATTTATCATATTATTCTTGAAAACTATTTTACAAAATCCACCGTATTCTCTTCTTTTTGTTGATTTTTACTTAATTTATCAACGGCATTAAAAATAAGTGACATTCCAAATTTTACTACAAACCATGCAATAGTAGTGCATCCAACACCATTAATAAACATCATAATATATTCATTGATTTGTTCAAACATTATATTTTCTCCCTATTTATTATTCTTCATCTTTTGAAGTGTCATTATAAATATCGAAATAATCGGCAATATTTCTAATTGTATTTGACATAATTATGCACATTGCTTTCAACCAGTCTTCATCTCTATTTTTCATCACATCGTTTTTTTCTTCTTCTGTTAAATCAGAAAAACAAATATTTTCAAATTTTTCATTTCGTTTAATGCGAAAATAAACACCATCTAAATTACGTTTTTTTGGATATTCCATATTAATTACACCATTGCTCTCTCATTTTTTCAATATAGTTTTTTAAATCATAGTCTACTGTTTTAGGTTGATAATATACAAAACCACAATGAGTTAAATTATAAATATTCTCTTCATATTTTTCACTTACATTAAGTAAGGCTCTTTTATTTTTTTCTGATTTTGTTTTATCATATCTTTCTTGTAATCTATCTATCCAATCTTTTTTCTGTAATGTTTGAGGGCAAAAAATAACAATATTACCAATATTGTGAGGAAGATTATTCAAAAATTGATGAAAATAATTTATGACCTCTTTATGAGAACTTGTGAAAACAACAAAACCTTGATTTGCAATATCTAATGCAATATTACAATATACTTCATACCAATTTTCATCTCTTTTGCCATTAATATAAAAATTGCTACTTTCTAAATCAACACAATTATACCATCCAGCAAGTGAAGATTTTCCAATACCCTGATAACCGATTACAATCAATCCCTTCATAACAACCCATTTATTCTTCTATTACTTATAATTCTCTCATAAGCCAAATTTACATATTCTGGTATAAGTTCATAACCAAACCAACTGCAATTATATTTTTCAGCAGATATGGCTGTTGTACCAAGCCCCATCATTGGATCAATAACCGTACTTCCTTCAGGAATGAATTTTTCAAATATCCAATTAGCAACCTCTTGTTTCATTACAGCTTTATGAATTTTAGTTGTTGTTTCAGTATTCACAGAAGTTGTAATAATATTTTTTGTATATGTATGTAATGCTTTTAACGGTTTCTTACCTAATACAATAATTAATTCATAAGCATTTGTAATATTAAAACCGCTTGCTGGTAATGGATTTGATTTTTCCCATATTAGAATGTTTTGAATATAGTTGCTCCAATCACCGATTAAATTATATATATCTGTTTTATTATAATAATTAGTTTGTACATTGAAAAAAATATGATTTTTTGTTATACGAAGTAAATTACTTATAACTTCAACCAAAAAATCATAATAATCTTCTTTTATATCATCATATTTTTTATATTTATCATTTCTTTTTCTATTATATGGTGGAGATGTAAGAGCATAATCAAAAGTATCTGGAGATAAATCTTTCATTCCTAAAAGACAATCTTTATTTAATAGGGTATTTAACAACTGTACCATAATATTTAGCTTCCTCATTTTGAATAGCAATTATTTTTTTTTGTTGTTCAATAACAATAAGTAAATCTTCTATTTGCTTACTTTTTATCTTACATAATTTTTTATAATAATCAAACATTTCATAAAAATCAATAATATTTTGATTTTGATTTTGATTACTTGGTGATTCTAATCCATTTAACATCCCAATAATTGATAGTTCATCACAATAACAATCTCCCATTGAAAATAATTCTCTTACTCCTTGAATTGCTTTTTTGCGGTCAATTAAATCGTTCATTATTCCTCTTCATGTTCAAAAAATATTAATGTTTTATTTATTATTATTTAATAAATGAAAACATAAAATAAATAAAACATACCAAAACTATAACTTTTATTATTTTTTCAATATTAAAGTCAAAATCAACAGAAAATTCTGTTCCATCATCAAATTGTTTATAAAAAAGATTCTTTTTCATTCTCTCTAAAAGGATTTGTAATGGAAGACCAATAATCTATTTCACTAAATTCAAGTTTCTTTTGAAAATTTGAATTAGTAAAACAAACACCATTCCATGCCGCTAAACAGATAGTATTAGGTCTTATAGCAATAAGAACAACCTCATTGACATCAGGTTTTTCGTCTTTTGTTTTCCATGTTCGCATTATTTTAGCCTTATTTTATATATTGGATTTAATTTTAAACCTTGTGAATCAATCCAAAAACACTCCCCATGTTCCTTAGATAAACACACTTCACTTATAGTACAATAACGAACAACACACCATTGTTTTTCAACATCATCCCATACAAGTTCCCCTATCATGTTTTTTAAATCATCAAATGTAAGACGTTTTGTTTTGTCAATTTTTATATGATTTGAAGGATTATTTACAAGTTCGCGAACTTCTTCATATGATTCTTTTACTTTTTTCTTATAGCCATCATCTGTAAAAATCAGACATCCACTCTTTTCTTCTGGTTCATAAAATTTTACAATATGATTTATATTATATAATACTTTATTTTTACTTCCACTTGTATGTAATTCAATAAAAGTCATGGTTCTCCTTATCCAAATAATAGTTTCATAATATAATAGCCAGCCCCAAATCCCAATAAGAATCCAGATACAGTAACAATAATTTCAATCATTTTTTTATCTCCTATAATATTTATTTTTCATTTATTATTATAATCAAAACATTATTTTTGTCAAGGGATTTAAAATTATTTATAATATTTTTATGATATTTAAAGATTGATTTCATTTTTCCATTGTCTTTCTACCCAATTATAAAAATAAATCCAATCTAATATATCTTCTGATAGTTTTTTATCACCATCTGAACAAAAATCTGTTTCTTTATTATAATATGGACAATCACAACATTCATCATTAGGATTATAACCGAAACAAATCTTTATTCCTTTTATTACATCTTCAATTTCTTTTGTTTTTTTATTTTTTATATTATTTAATATTAGAATAACATGTAAAATTTCTTTTAAACTATTATCATATTGTTTATAAGTATCAAAATTTCTTAATTTTTTAATTTTTTGTTGTATCACATCTGCTTTATTTTGTATGTACTTAATTTCTTTCTCTAATGAATTTTCTATTGGTGGTTCAGGTAATTCCATCCATGCAATAATATTTAAAATTTCATGAAATTTAAAGTTTAAAAATCCTAATGATTGTGATTGAGGTACAGGATACCAATTGCCAAATGATTTTAAGTTCGCATCATAATCAAGTATTGCATAATTTAAATCATCCTCATTATCCAATTGCATCCATGTTAAATACTTTCCAGTTTTAATTGGCAATCTATCTTTACAAAAAATCCACTCATTCATTTTTATCCTCATTTTTTGTTGTCATTTTAGAACCACAATTTGGACAATAATTGAAAATATCAAAATAATACCCGTATGGTGTTGTATGATATTTTCCACATATAGAACATCTTGCAGATTGCCATTCATAAATTGGAAAATCTCTATTTTCAAAAACTTCTTTTTCTACCCATTTACCAATCTTATTCATTTTCTGGTTTTTCTACAATAATACAAAGTGTAGCCTTTCTACCATCTTTTAAATTGTATGTATATCCATAAAAATCATTATCTATTTCTTTTTTTATCAACATATAATCACAAACAGCCCTAATTGCTTCATCTGTTACATCTGATTTTGATTTCCATTCATCGCCTGACTTTTTTAATATGCCAGCATAAATTCCAAAAAGTCCACATCCTACATTATACATATTATTTTCTCCTTTTAATCAACATATATTATAATAGCTTTTATCCAATATGGTTCATACTTATCAAGTTTTTTATTTATATAATCATCTAATTCACTATCTGTACCATCAAAAGAATATGAATAAGTTTCATATAAATAATCAAATAATTCTTCTCTATCTGTGAAAACAGTATATGGTTCATCAAATGGATGATCACATACCTCTCCTATATCTGCTGTTACATTTGATGCCGTTACATATGTATAATCTCCATCATTCGCGTCACATCCAACAAAAACAACAATCGGTAAAGTTGGGTATTTTATAATTAATTCCCGAATTTTTTTATTTAAATTATAATTTACAATCATTTTACAACCTTATTACGGTAAAACATTTCACTATTTTCAGTGTAAACAAAATTGCCATTATTATGTGTGTATATTTTTGTTGCCTGTTTATCGCTAACAATTTTTTCAATGAAATACCACCCATATCCTTCTATCCACACAGGTTCTTGGTTTTGCATTATTTCAATTAATTCATTTAAATTTAATGGGCTATTTGATTCATTTATACTTTCTTCAAGAAGTTTTATAGCCATGTCATTTTTTACTGAAGCACATTCATTAACTTTAATCAAAGGGCAGTCGATACAATTACCAGTGACACAATATTTTAAAGCAAGTATTATATCTTTTTTTGTAAATTGTTTATTTATAGTTCCCATATATTATCATCCATAAAAGTAATCAATGATTCATGACCATCATATTCATTAATAATAAATCTAGTATTAGGCTTGATGGTTTTTATAACAATATCCCACCATCCTCCAACATAAACATCTTCATATCCAATATTTTCTAAAAAATCAATTAATTGTTGTCTTTCAGTATCTTTACCATGCAATTCAAAAAAATCTACAATTCTTTTGTCTACTGCAAGGTTTATAGAATCACTATTCCAAGTGCTCCATCCAGCACCATATCCGGGAGAAATAAGAACCTTGATTTCTCCTTTTTTTGTATATGAGAATTCTATATTTTCTTTTAGTTTATTTTTAGTAAAGTTGTTCATATTATCTCCTTTTATTTTATAAAGTAAATATAATTATTTTAATAATCTCCAAAAGTTGTTTGTAACAAAAATATTGATTCATTTAACCATATTGTATTTTTTTCAAATATTGCTGTCACAATATAATTACACATTTTGTTTAGAATTCTATTATAATAATTCCGTAATGTTTTATCTTTACATATTTGAATAAAATTATTTTTTAAATGTATGATTTCAAAATATTTTTTATTAATAATACTATTTTCTTCATTATTATCAATATCATTTTTTATATTTTGTATTATAGAGTTCAATTCAATAAAAAAATCATGTTTTAAATTTTCTCCAAATACAGGTGATTTTATACAAAAAAGGCATAAAAATATAAGAATAAGTGCAATTATAATATACCTTTTCATTAGTATTCCTCTCTATATTTATCATTTAAATCTTCCATAACCATTTCAATAAGATTTTCTCTTTCATCTTTTGACATGTTATCAATATCATAATTATTTTTTTTAAGAATCCTTATAGCGTCATTATATAAAAACCTATTCCAAAAAAAATCTTGTGACATATTTACCTCCAATTCATACATATATTATACAGCAAAAAATAAATATTACAATGTGACAAATGTCATATGTTTTATACCAAATAAGGTATAATTTTATAAATTAAATATTATGTTATACCTTATTGGGTATATTTTGTTTTGGATATAAATAATTTGGTAGATGACACCATGCAACAACTTCTCCAGAATAATCCCATTGATTTTCTTCTGAGTTATAAAACAACACTTTTATTTTTTGTTCTTTATCATTAGTTTGTGCTAAATACCATGCGTTATTATATGGACAATCAAATAAAGCATTATGCCATCTATAGTAATAAAAGATTGATTCTAAGTTTTGTCTTTTTCTTTGTTCATGCAATATAATAAAAGGAAAGATAAATACAAGACAGATTAGTACTATTAAGGTTATATCTTCAAGTATCTGCATTTTTATTCCTTTGATTTTTTCATGTAAAATGTTTTTATTTCGTTTATTTTATCATTCATTTTTAATTCAGATTCAGATATTTTTTCATCTAATATTTGATATAATCCTATAAAAAGCAAGAATAAATATATAACTAAAATAAATAAAATTATAAACAAAAGAATTTCTAATATTTTACTCATTTTTTACCTCACATGTCATATTGTACTGTATTTTATATGATATGTCAAGATATTTAAATAAACATCCGCAAAAAATATAAAAATGCGGATGTTTATTTAAATTTATTTTAATTTAAACCACATTATTTCTAAAATAATTATCACAATTATTGTGATAATTGTAATTGCTAATGTGGCATAAATATCATTCTTCATATTTAAACAAATATTCTGGGCTAACAGCCTTAAAACTATGCTGTCCATCTTTACTTCTTACAACAACACCTTCACGTAAGACATTTGGGTTAATAACACTTTTTCCTGTAGCATAATTAAGCATTTCTTCCACTGTATCTGGTAATATAAAATTCTCATCAAGAATTGGAACAAACATTAATCCATTGTTTTCACAAATTTCTTTCGCTTCTACAGAACCTAATCTTCCTGATGGATAAATAAGATTAAAAATTCTTAATTCTCGACTATTTAACTTATACGGATTACCTTGAATAGAAGGGCCATAACACTCACCTTGAATTGCAACCCAATCATTGTTGCCAATCATTTGTTTTAAAGTGTTTTCAATATTATATTTTTTAGCCATTTCCCAATAATGACTATTATCGGCTTTCCATAACCTTAAATTTCTTGAACAAACAATAAATTCATATTTAATTTTACCGTACCAAGTTCTATATTTAACAAGAAGATAGGAGCAAGAACAGCCATCAATCTTTTCTGTAATAATACATTTATCTTTATTTTTAAGGACATCTGAAAGAACCTGTACACGGATTTCGTCACTTTTACTTATATATTCTGTTGGGAATCCACGTTGTTGTTTTTTCGTTGGCAATACAAGTTTTCTAAACCAAGAAAAACGCATTAAAAATTTAGGAAATCTCTTAGTTTTTTTATTTGAAGCATAAAGCTCCATTTCTTCTTCTGCTTGTGGATCATATTTTTTAATTTCAAGGATTTCTGTAACATCATCACCGACATTATATTTTTTATCATCTGGCAAAATAGAAAGTGGAAATACAATGCCTTGTGAATATGTGTTACCAAGCTTCATTGTTTTGATTCTAAATTTCTTATTTCTAAGAAATTCAAATTCTGGTTTTTCAGGCATTATACTATCTATTTCAACATAAATACATTTGTCGCCTATTTGAAACTCATCTTTTTTGACAATCACTCTCCAACCTAAAACGCTTGCAAGAACAATTCTGTCTTTTCCTTCGATTGGCTCAATATTGTCTATAATTTGTATAGACGCAAGTTTTCTAAAGTTATCTGCCACCTTATCCTTCCTTTATCCAGTTTATAATTTCTTCCTTTGTTGCTATTGGTTTATTAGTAATTTTATTATTTGCAGAACATATCTCATTTACTAATCCAATAAATAAACTTTTTGTTGCACAATAATCAAGACGAGGAAAATTATATGCACAAATACTCTCATCATTAAAATTTTGTATTGCTATAATTGAATCAAAAGAATTTTCAACCATGTGGTCATCAATATCTTCCATAAAATTTTTCAATGAAAGAGTATTCCATGCCTCAATCGCTTTTTCTTCATCATCATAAAAAAGCGTGCTTTCTTTGCAATTAAAACAATAAACTTGATATGACATTTCTTTTGTTTTATTGACAAAACAATCTTTTCGTAAAACTGCCATATCTCTATGGCACTTAGGGCAATTAATTAATCTTTTCATTTTCATCGTCAGTAATTATTTCAATTCCATACAATATCGCAGCAAGTCTTTCCACTCTACATCCTCTTGCTAAAGCCCATCCGTTGGCAAAATAAATAGCATCGCATTGGCTCATCCATGCAATAGATTTGCCAAGAAAGAATAAAGGTTTATGAATAATATTATTCCCAATTTCCTTATTCCAATCTTCCTCAAAAAAAGTATTTACAACTTCATATCCTTTTGATTCCAAATATTTTTTTGCATTATCTCGTTCTTTAATAATTTCTTCTTCTGTTTTATCTTTCATTGGTTGGCTAATCATTACTTTTTTCATTTTATTTCTCCTTTTTAAAATTTATATTTTTTCTTCATCACTTATCTTTCCAATAATATAAGGATAATCCTCTTTATTGTATATTCCTTTATTTATAGCTAAAGATTTTGCTTCAGGTAAACTTGTTTCATATATAACACATTTTTTATTTTTATAAGAAAGTTTCCAGTAATGTTTATCTGTGTCTTCTCCTCTCCTTGTTCTACAAGATGGGCATTGGCAATCATCTACATCTGGATTGTAATCACGAGAAAAATAATCTATAATAAATCTTTTACACTCATCTTTTGCGATATGCTCTGTACAGTTACGTGTAAACTGTCTGCAACCATAACACAAACAAATATTGCAATCACCATCAATAATATCTGCAACTTGATTAGGGGTTAAACTATCAATATCATCAGTAGCAACATTAAAAAATGATATAATTGCAACATCTCGATCAGCATGAAGAGTTTGTTTTAAGTTTTCAAGATTGTTCATATTTATATAATCTTTCTATTGATATAGGGTTTTCTGTATCTTTTGAAAAAATTCTGTGTTGTTTTTCAAAAATACATTTTCATTTTGGATAATAGGAACAATATACTTAGCTAATTTTATTTTAGAGCCTTTACATACCATATTTATTTTTCCAATATATCTGTCTTATCATCAAAAAAATAATTAAAGTTTTTTGCTCGGTAGCTTTCATAAAAATAATCTAATACAAAGTTTCTCTTATTTTCACTCAAAAACTCAATTTCTTTTTTTACGCCTTCATTGCTTCCCCTTAGTCTAATTCCATATGGACAACCAGCACATCCAGTTTGATTTACATATTGATAGACGTGTGGAACTTCAATTTCATATTTTTTTTCTATTTCATCTCTTAAATTTCTCGTTAAATCATGAATAGGATAAAAATGTCCAACCTTATTAAAACAAGTTGTAATCATATTAGAACGATAGATTGATTCTCCGCTCATAATACCTAAAATTGGCTTTTTCCCTGTTTCTTTATCATAAATTTTAGCTGGTTCTTTTTTCATAAATGAGCAACAATATTTGCTTACTTTATGAAGTTTTCCAGAAAACAATAAATCGTATGCCCTATTTGGTAAAGCAGCATATGGTAATCTACCTAATTTTTTAGGACTATAATTTATATCTCTAAAAATATAGAGATGAATATAGTTTGGCATATCTTCATCTTTAATACCTTTTTCTAAATTTTTTCTATATTCATAGATAAATTGATCCTGCATTTTGGTGAAACAAGGGATTCCATATTGTTCTTTTATTTCATATGGCTTTTTTGTTGGGTGAAGAACTCTGTCTGCATTATTTAAAATTCTATCTCTAATTTCAACATGCTCAAAAGGTGTTAATGCTGATACAATTTCAATATCATCATTTTTCAAATATTTTTTTATAAACCAATAAAGTAAATGACTATCTCTTCCTCCCGAATAAGATAAATAATATTCTTTTGGATTTATTTTATCAAATTTGCTTTTTAAATCTTCTAAATAAAAATCTACCTCATCCATTATTTGTTTCCCTTTTTGGTGGTTCGCATTGTGTAGCAAACATATACCTACTATTTCTATTATAATATGGTTCAGATGCCCTATCTATTAATTTTGTATATATTATCTGAACTACTCTTGAACCAAATGGAATAATGATAGTGTTATGACTATCATTTTTAAATTCAAGTGTTATCCTGCCTTTAAAACCAGCATCTATCACACCAGCCATCATATGATTCACAAACATTCTGCCTAAAGTTGATTTTGTAAAAAGTTGTCCACATAAACAATCTGGCATAATAACATATTCTCTTGTGCAACACAATACACATTCATTTGGTAATAAAATTAAGTTATCTGATGTGTAATATTGAGTTTCCCAACAATCTTCATTTGATTCACCGTAAACAAGTTGTTTATTCTTTTTCATATGCATAACATATTTATCTAAAGTAAGATCAATACTATTTGGATTTATTTGTTTTTCAACATTGTTAATGTTAGTTGAAGATTGTTCAAAATCAAATAAATATGGCAATATATCTTTCAACACTGAATCATTAAGTACCATATTTCTCCTTTTTATTTATACTGAATATGGTTTATAATTTTTGTTACGCTTATAAAATTTAGAAATATCTCTTTCTTTATTTTCTTCTTCAGACTTTTGTTTTTTTTGTTTTTTATTTTTCTTTTCTGGTTCTTCTATGGAATTATCATATGGTATTGCTTGTGTTGTTTTAGAAATATTTTCATCTATATCATGTTCCTCTGGTAGTTCATCTACGCCTTCTAAGTAATATCCACAATAATTTTTTCTTTGACATTCTTCACAATCTAAATCTTCACAATTAATATCATAGGTATAAAACAATACAACATTATTATCAACATATAAAGTATTTTTATAACAAGTTGAAATTGCTTCTACAATACGATCTTCTGGTGTTTTATCTTGATTATTATCAAGAACACCAACCGCAACATCTGCCCCAGAACCAATTACAAGATAATCATCAATGCTTCTAACACATCCTTCTTGTGAAATTTCATACGCTTTATCTTTATATGCAAAGATAAATTCATTATTCAAAATAGGCGGGACAAAATTTCCAGATTCATCACACCTTGGTTCTAAACTAATTCTATGATATGATTCAAGAATATCACATAAACAGCTATAAAGGTCACAAACAACATAATCAAAATCAATGCTATCAGTTATAATTCTTTCTGGATTAATAATTGGATGCGCTGAAATCAATTGGTTATCTCGCAAAAATCCAACTCCACCCATTAACCCATATGGACAATCAATAATATTCCAAATCTTACACGATTCATCGTTTGTTAAACGATACTTATTATTTCCAAAGGAAACTTGAGAATCACATCCCATTACAATTCCCTGATCTGTTTTAATTGCTACAACAAGACTCACTATATATTATTCTCCAATTCTTCATTTAGATTTTTTTATCCAATATATTCCAATACATTCAGAACTGCAATCCCAGCTATCCCAAAATTTTTTATTTTTAATTGCTGTTAAATGATGAGTTCCTGCATGACATACAATTATATCTGTTTTTTTAATTTTGTCAAGAAATTCATATCCTCTATATCTTGTATTATTATTTCTTCTCATTTGTTTGCATTTTTCAAAACCAATGTCTTCAAGATATTTCATATAACAATCTTTATTATTTGGTACAGATTTTACTTCATGCGCAATTTTACTTAAATCATCAAGAACATCATCCCATGATTTACCAGTAGCAACAGATAATGCTCGTATTACACAATCACCTGTTTTTTTATTATCTGGATTAGCATTATAAAAATGCACATATTTAGTATCTTTTTGTTTTTTGTTTTTCATATAATTTGCTCCTATTTTTTCTTTTATTATACCACAACATTTTATAATTGTCAAGAGGTTTTTGTACTTGACAATTAGAGAAATATGTGGTATAATATATATAAATATAATATAAGAAAGGAAAAGAGTATGAAAAAAAACCAGCAATATTATGTGCTGAAATTAAACACTTCATATCTTAAAAAACATAAATATAAAATTGACGTTTTATTTAATGAAGCTGTCTCATTAAATCAGGTTGTTTCTGTTGGTGATTCTGCTATTTTGAGAGAAATTAGAAGATTAACAAATCATAATATTGATTTAAAAGAAATTGACGAATGGTTTAATTTAAGAAAAAAAATTAAAGCAAGAGCAAAATCAAAAGAAAACGCCAGACAAATTATTGAATTAACTAAAAAAATCAATGATGCATTATATATTCCAGAATATGTCTCAATTGTTGTCGATAATGTCTCACATTATGAATATATTAATCAAAATTCTTTAATAATCAATAATAAAGAATATGTGAGGCTTTTGTGTTCATCTGGTGGTGCAAGACATAATACCGTAGTATTTATTGATAAAAACTTATATGAATATTTAGATAAATTCATTACTAATGGCTCTCATGACTTTGAACTATCTCCTGCAAAATACAATGCTTATTATGCTTTATGTTCATCTGCTTCAATACCTGTTTCATGGATAAATTTTTGTGTTGTAAAAGATTGTATTATTACTAGAAAAACAAAAGTTGAGTATGTTCATGAATCAAATGAAGCAGGTATTGACGATTCTGTTGTTGAAGAAGAAATTGATTGTGAGTTCAACTTATGGGATGGCATGGGAATAATTTCACCTGAAGGAGCAAAAAAATGGGCAGAAGATTTAGAATTAGATTATCTTCCGTCCGCTTTTTGTTTAAGAAATTCTTTTCTTAAGGGAATGGTTTGTGTTTTTGACATTCAAAAATTTTTAAAAGAAAAATCAGAAATTACAACCATTACAGACGTTTGGGGAAATGATGTTGATTTATCTAAAATTGACATGATTTTAACAGAATCACAACTAAAACTTTGGAAAGCATATACTTCAATTGATGAATATATAGAATGTTGTTATCAAAATGGATATACTTTTTCAATTACAAAAGTAACACCAAAGTATGATAGAGATTATGCTTATTTAAATTATCAATTTATTCAGGCAACCCACCAAACAGAATCTTCTATTAAAGAATTATGTAAAGATACAATTGAATATTTTAAAAAATTAGTTTATGACGATAATGATTATTTGAGAATTTATTGTCTTGGAAAAAGCACTGAAAATCCAACTATAACAAAAGAATTTTTTTATTCATTGCAAAATCAAGCAAAAGCTGTTCTTTTATGTGATAAATTTATAGATGATCCATATGTGAGAAATTGGCTTATTCAAAGTTTAAATAAAAAAATTAAAGATTCGTATATAGGGAATATTCTTGTAAATGGTAATTTCCAAGTGGCAATATCAGACCCATATGCGCTCATGGAATATGTGTGTGGTTTAGAACCAAAAGGATTATTGCAAGAACATGAAATATTTTGTGATTATTGGGTAAAAAGAAATGTAAATAAAGTTGCTTCTATGAGAGCACCCTTAACTTGGAGATCAGAAGTAAATGTTGTAAATATAAAACAAAGTGAAGAAACTAATGAGTGGTATTCATATTTATATTCTGGATTAGTTTATAATATATTTGGTGTTGATTGTATGCTTCAAGCAGATTCAGATTTTGATTTTGATATACTTTTAACAACCAACAATCAGCAGATAATTAACGGTGCTTTTGGTGGTTTGCCTATTACATACGATAAACATCCCATCAAAAAAATAAAGATAAATAAAAAAGAATTATATAAATTTGATAAAAGAGCTTTTGATACAAGAATTGGATTTATTACAAATATTTCAACATCTTTATATAGTATGTTGAACAATTTTAGTAAAGAAAGTAAAGAATATAAAAAGATTATAGAAAGATTAAAGATTCTTCGTAAGTGTCAGGGCAATGAAATCGATAAAACAAAAGGAGCTAATCCAAAGCCATTCCCTATTTGGTGGACAAGAAAAACTCCTGACATTATCTTTAACACAACAGAAGATGAAGAGTTGAATAAAAAAATAATGGTTACAAAAAGACCTTATTTTATGAGATATTTATATACTGATTATAATAAAAAATATCAAAAGCATATTGAAAATTTCAATGTATATTGTATATCAAAATATGGATATGACATCAATGAATTAAAAAACTGTAAATATCAAACAGAAGAAACAATTAAATCTTTAAAAGATTTTGAATTGTTGTCGCCCTTGATAGACAACAATAGTACAATGAACTTACTATGTCATTATATGGAAAACCAAATTCAAGAAATAAAAGCATATAGAAAAAATAAGTTTGCTTATTATGAACTAATGATGTCTGATATTGATAATGAAAAAATAAAAGAATATATTGAACAAATTATTCCATATTATAATAGATTTTTGCAAATAAGAGCAAAAGATGTTATTGAACAAGATGAAATAAATTACGATATTTATGGAATGGATATAAGTTCATTAAAATTATCTATGATAAAAAATATTTCATCTAATGAAAACGAATTATGTAATATCTGTATTCTTTTAGTATATTCAATACATCCAAATTATAAAAAAGATTTTGCATGGGATTTATTTGGTGATATAATTATAAAAAATATAATAAATAACACTGATGGCATAGCTCATATGCCAATAAAAGATAAAAATGGTAAAACTGAATATTTATATAGTAAATATAGTTTTATTGATTTAGATTTAAAGGAATCTTTAGAAGAATGAAAATGATTTTAGATGAATATGAATATGTTCAAAAAATGATAAAAGAAAAGAGATTCTTAGATAAACCAATGTCATCCACGGATATAAATATTTTAGCAAAATATTATCGTTGGCATGAAGGATTGACTGGAATCAAGTTAAGAGACGAAGTGGTAAATTTTTGTAAAAAAGCAACAAATATTTATAATAACATATCATATGAATCGAGAATTGATTATGCTTGTAATTTATCAAAAAAATTAAAATTAAGAATTCCGAAATCAATATATTTAACATTAACAGAAGTTGATATTATAAGAAATATTGATTTAAATGAAAATGTTAAAAAAACTCTTTTTGGAATGTTATGTTTATCAAAATATTATAAAACAACATCCATAAGAATTACAAAAAATGAAAAAGATGTTATTTCTGATAAACTTTTTTATAATAGACCTATATCTGATGTTTTATTATTAATGAAAATAAGGCTGAATAAGGCACAAAAATATGGGTTAATGTATGATCTTCAACATAGTAAACTTGTGAATGCCAGATATAATGGTAATTACGAAATTTTATTTCATGATATTATAGGGGAAGAAAAATATGAAATAAAGTATATAGAAGAAATTCTTATGTATTATGAAATAATTATAAAAAACAAAGAAAATCTTTCTATTTGTTCAAAATGCGGAAAGCCAATGTTTATATATAATACACACAAAAGTAGACAAGTTGTAGAACCTGTTTGTAAAGATTGTAAAATATAAAAATAAAATCGCAAAAGTGCAGTACTTTTGCACTTTTGCGATTTGTTTCTTTAATGAAAGGAACCCCGGGTGGGGCCTACGGAGGAAAGGATGTATAATATTCAATGATTGACAAAACTAAATATTATAACTTATATAATACAGGAATAACAAAAGAAGAATTGATTTTTGAAATGGGAAAAGATAAAGAAACCTATGGATATGATTGGGAATCATGTTCTGAAATATTAAATCAAATTCTTGAAAAAAATGTAGACCCTGAAAGCTATAGAAAAAGATATGGGGAAATAAAAAGATTCTACGAAATTTTCCAAACAAAAATTCGTCAAGAAACAAATGAAGATATTCTTAAAGAAATAGAACAAAGACAGGAAGAATTAAAAAAAGAAAAATATAAATTTTTTGATGCAAGAAATGAATATAATGCCCTTTTAAGAAAAAGAGCAAGACAGGAAGAAATTAATAATATTATTGTTGATTCAATAAATTCTCTTGATAAAAATAATTTTAAATTAAAAAAATCTATTCCTGCAACAAAAGAAGAAACGATGATTATCCCATTAAATGACTTACATTGTGGTTATAAAATTGAATCTATTTTGGGTAAATATGATGAAATAATTTTGAAAGAAAGAATTGAAAAATATTTATCTGAAATTATACAAATTCAAAATCAACATCATTGTGAAAGAGCTGTTGTGCTTGGTGGAGGAGATTTAATTAGTGGGAATATTCATGCTGAAATTAAAAGAAGTAATAATCTAAACGTTATTGAACAGCTTATTACTGTGTCAGAATATATATCAAATTTTTTGGCAGAATTGTCTACTATATTTAAAACAGTTTCATTTTTGTCTGTATCTGGTAATCACTCTCGTATTGAAAAATATAAAGATTCTATTAAAGAAGAACGTCTTGATGATATTGTTGAATGGTATTTAAAAGCAAATTTATCAAGATTTAACAATATTGAATTTGATAATTATATTAATGCTGATGCAACAATTAAAATTTTTGAAGTATATGAAAAATCATATATATTGATTCATGGTGATTATGACGATAATAATAATGGGTTAATTTTACAGAAACTTGCAAATAGACCTATTACTGCGATATTTTCTGGGCATTATCATCATAATGAAGTAGTTACGAAAAATGAAATCAAGTTTATTATGAGCGGTTCATTTATTGGAACTGATAACTTTACAATTCAAAAAAGAATTGTTGCTCATCCTGAACAGTTGATAACAATACTTGACAAAAACGGTGTTTGCTGTTATTATGATATTGACTTATTATGAGTACAAAAAATGAAGAAAAACAAATGCTCGTCAAACAAACAACAATAGATGTTGCAAAAAAAACATCTAAAAGATTCAATGGTATAAATACACCAGAAATTAAAATGATAATTGACGAGACTTTTAATGTAATAAAAGAAATGATTCTTGATGGTGATTATGTTGTTATACAAGGATTAGGGGTTTTTTATACAGACTATCTTGATGAAGTTGATATAAAAGACCCAAGAAATAATGATATAATTCATTTTCAAAGAAGAAAAGTTCCACGCTTTTATTTTTCAAGAAATTTTAAAAAACAAATAAAAACATTTGATGAAAAGAAATAAAACTATGGGATTAATAGAAAAAAAGGAAAAAATAAAAAAAGAAAAATCTCAATCCATGAAATTGAATAAAAAGAAAATTATTCAATATATAGCAGATAAGACATATGATAATGAAGACAAAATTGGTTACTATTTTGATTCCATTTTTTATGGCATATCTTTAGCTTTACAAGAAGGGTATGAGGTTCCTATTGCTGATTTTGGTAAGTTTTACACAAAAAAAAGACATGTAAACAATCAAAGTATTGGGTTTGTTGGTGATATAAAGAAGATATTTTTTAAACCAACTAAAAAATTAAAAAAACTTATAAATAATAATGAATAAAAAGAAAGAAAAAAAGGAGATGAGCATTAATCAACTCCTTTTTTATTTAAAAGAAAGGAGTGTTATATGGCTAGACCAAAAGGTATGGTCATTACAAAAAAAGAAAAAAGTAGTGACAATGCTGAAATGATTCAATCTGAAATAGACGCTCTTTCTCAAAAAATACAAGAAAAGGGTAATATAAAAGAAGTTGATGAAAAAATAATTGTTTTTGCTTGCCCTCGATGTGGTGAAACATCTAAAAATAGTTTCTACCCATCGTATAATAAAACAAATATAATTTCAAAAAAAACTATTTATTGTAAAAAATGTATTGATGAAATATATAATGAATCACTACAATTATTTAAAAATGATAAAATAGCTATTACAAATGTTTGTCAAATATTAAATATTCCTTTTGATGAACGAATATATAATTCATGTAAAGAACTTGAAGACGAAGAAATTGACAAGTCATTAATAAAAACGTATTTTGAAAAAATTTCTGTATATAAATCTATTTATAATATTGGTGATTCATATGCAGATGGTGATACATTTTTTATAAAAGATAGTATTATTTCTAATGATGAATATAGTCAATATAAAGATAATATTGATAAACAACAAGAATACTTACAGCAAGTAAAAAAAACTGATGAAACAGTAAAAAGGAATAAAGAAGATGTTATAAGAATTGTTGGAGCTGACCCGTTTGAAAACTATCCTCCTGAAGATGCCACTGAACTATATGCTTCTTTATTAGATTTTTTAGATGAAGATGTTGATCCACCAAGATTTTTATTAAACATATATATAGAAATTATAAAGAATTTCTATTTATTAGATAAAATTAATGAAGAAATGCTTATTCAAACATCTGATTCCGAAAATTTATTTGCTAATGCAAAACAAATTAAAACATTAAATGATACAAAAACCACAATACAGAATACAATTAATAGGATTGCTTCTGATAATCAAATTAGTTTAAAAACCGCTAAAGATAAAGGCGATAAGAGTAAAAAGTTTACATATATTATAAGAAAATTAATGGAATATGATGATTTAGATGATGTAAAGTCAAATGTTTTTGATATAAAAACATCAAAAGCAATGGCTGAAGTTGAAAAACAAAGTTTTGGCAATATGATTTCACAACTTAATATTGAAGAGAACGATTATATAAACGTTCTTGCCAATCAAAGAAATAGGATTGCTGAATTAGAAAGTGAACTATTGAAAACAAAAGAAAAAAATCGTGCCAAAACAAAACGAATAAATAAACTTGAAGAACGCTTAAAAAGTTTGAGTGAGAAAAATGAAGAATAATATTATTACGTCTAAATCATTTTATAGTTTATCACAAAGAAAACAAGACCATTATGAACAATATATTAAACTTTTAAAATGGGGTAGAAAATATCCAATACGTTTTATTGAAACATTTTTCAATGTTGAATTATTAGACTACCAGAAATATTTAATTTCAAAAACATGGGTTGCGGATAACTCATTATGGCTAATGTGTCGTAATGGCTCAAAAACAACATGTTTATCTTTTTATACTTTAGCAAGATGTATTTTATTTCCAGATACAGAAGCATGGCTTATATCAAGAACTGGTTCGCAATCAAAAGAGTTATACGGCAAAATGGAAAAAATGGCAAAGAAGAGTCTTCCTTCATTTCCTAATTTAAGTGATTTTATTCTTGATGAGAGTGAAAAGATTCTCCATGATGACCAATCATATGAATGGACTTTCCCAAATAAAAGTTCCATACATACGTTAAATGGTATTCCAGATAATGCTCGTGGACATCGTTCCACGTTGAACATTTATGATGAAAGCGCATTTATCACCGAAGAACTCTTTAAAGCAACAGAACCTTTCCTACTTCAAGACTCAACATTTGTTACTGGTGTAAATCTTGAAGAAAGACCAGACCCACCGGGGAATCAAAGAATATTTGCCAGTTCTGCTGGTGATGTTGATAGTTATTTTTATTCTCAATATCGTGATTATTTTTTGAGAATGATGGGTGGAGATAGTAGATATTTTGTTGCTAATATTGATGCAGATATGCTGTTTGATGCCACAATGAATGGCAAAGTATATCCTGTTTCACTAATTAAAAAAGAAGATGTAAAAAGAGATTTACAAAAAGAACCAGCTAAAGCAAATAGAGAATACTATAATAAATTCGATTCTGATGGTGGAATTAATCAAGTATTTAGACGGTCTTTATTGATAAAAAATTCAGAACAACGTGCACCTATTCTTTTTAATAAAGATGGAGATAAGCGTTTTATTCTCGCTTATGATCCTGCAAGAACATATGATAATAGTATTGTTGCTATTGCAGAAATAAAAGAACATCCTAATGGTGGTTATAAAGCAGAAATATGTAATTGCATATCACTTATTGACACCAGAGTAAAAAAGAAAAAGCCAGAAACCACACCAGATCAAGTACAAGCTATAAAAAAAATGCTATTAGATTATAATGGTTGGAATATACCTGATTATGAAAATATAGATAGTTTGTGTGTTGATGCTGGCCCGGGAGGCGGGGGTATGATAATAGCAGACCTTTTTATGGAGAATTGGATAGGAGAGGATGGAACAGAGCATAAAGGACTTATTGATCCTCAAATTAGTAGTGATTATGTCTCTCGATTCCCACAAGCAATCCATAAATTAAAACTTGTTGAACCTACTAAAATGAAACGGATTGCTTTTGATAACCTAAGAGAACTTCTTGCTCAAGGTAGAATTACTTTTACTGAAGAATTTAAAAAAGGAAATTCTACTATTACTATAGTTGAAAAAACACCAAAAGGGAAAGACAAAACAATAGAGAAGACAGTTTCAACTGAAGAGGCGTTGGCACTTATCAATATTGAACTAATGAAAGGTGAACTGGTTAATATTTATCGTAAAGATACAACTAATGGGTACACATATGATTTAAATCCTGAACTAAAAGGAAGAAATTTCGATGATAGAGCATATGTTTGTGCTTTAATAGCATTAAGATTATCCGAGATAAATAGAGCAAAATTAAATAAAAATCCAAATAACTTTAATTATGCAAATTTCATTTATGGAACTTCAAGTGGTTCAAAAAAAACAAATATTTTTGGAAGTTCATTTAATGGATTTTGATAAAAAATTTTATAAAGAAAGGAGGGTAAAAAATTGAAAAAATCTTCCGAAAAAAAAGAAAACACAAAAAATAAAGAAGTAATTTTAACAGAATCACAAAAACAATGGGCAAACTTATTTTCTCAAATTAAACAATTTCATCCTAATGAAAATTTTCAGCAGAGATATTTAAAAACATATCCAATAAATATCAATGGTATGAGTGAAGCATTTATTGGCAATGCTATTATGATGAATGAAAGACTGAAAAAGTTAAATACTTTTCCAGCTAAATACGATAAAGCAAAAATACAAGAAATGTTAGCTAATCCACAAAACTATGAAATGGATTTACGTGCTTTATCACGTTATGTTTATAATACACTTACACCAATATACAAACAAGTAAATTTATATGCGGATATACTGACATATCGAACTTATGTAAATATATCTGAAATTAAAAGTCAATCAAAACTTATTAAAGAATATAATCGAATTTCTAATTTTTTGAGAAATTTTGACCCCGAAAGAACATTTAGAAAAACAACATTATGTACTGTATTGGATGGTAAATCTTTTTGGTATTTAAGAACAGACAGAGGAGAAGATAATATTTGTTTGCAACAGTTGCCATCTGATTATGTAAAAATAACAGGAATAACAAATAGAGGATTTCAAATTGCTTTTAATATGGTTTATTTCCTTGATCCTGCAAATAGTGTTCTTTTTTTCCCTCCTGAATTTAAGGAATATTTGAATAAGTTTTATGGATATTATAATAAAAATACCAAAGTGTTTGATTTAGATAAATTTGAAAAAGCTGGAATAGAAGATGTCATTGCTTTTCAAGAACAATCTTCTTTATATTTTTGGCAATTTCTTGATATTAATAAATCATTTGTTTTTAGTATAGATGAAAGCACATTTGATACAGCCCCAGCTTTAATGGCAAGTTTTGGTTCCGCTATTGAATTAGATAAATATAGAGCACTTGAACAAGAATTATTGAGTTTACCATTACAAGCATTACTTACTTCTGAAATAGAAATAAGTGATAAAAATCTTTCTGGAATATATAGTGATGATACTGCCATTACACCTGATATGGTTGCATTATTTACTGAATTATTGCAACAAAAAATGCCACAAACTGTATCAGCGATTGCAGCACCTTTTAAAAATTTTAAACTTCATGAATTTGAACATGTTGATACAAAAGATTCCGTTTTAGGTGATGCTTTAAAAAACTATTATATTCAAAGTGGTGTTAATTCCCTAATCTCAACAAGTGAAAAGCCAACTCTTAGCCAAACAAGAGCTTCTGAAAAAATTGAGGCGCGATATATAGATAAATTATATAATCAATATCAATCTTGTTTGAACAGTATTATAAAAACATTTAAATTAAAAAATGAATTTTCTATTCATATCGAAGGTGATGTTTTTTCAGATGATTCCGAATATTCTAAAGTGAAAGAAGCAGTACAAAATGGTCAAACAGACCTTATTCCGAAACAACAAAGTTTCTTCTCTTCACATGTTGATGAAGCATTAGCAACAAGACAATTTATGGAAAAATGTGACTATCAAGGAAGTCTAGCACAAAAAAATATATCTATACAACAAAAACAAAGTACAGGAAATCCAGTAGGAAGACCATCTTCTAATGTTGATGAAGTTACCTCTGAAAATACAGCAATATCAATAGAACAAGGAACAAACACAGTTGAAGGCAGAGAAGTAACTAAAACATCTGAAACAACAACAAATACTGAAGAAACTTTTGCTAAATTATTTTCGCAAATGAGCGAAGACGAAATTGAGGACATAAAGGATTTTTTGAATGAAAATTATTAATTTAAAACAATTATTTTGTAAACATGATGATATAGCATGGAGTAAAACAAAAATAATGAGTTATCCTGAAATTTATCGTGGTGTTTGTAAAAAATGCGGCAAAAAATGTAGTAAAATCGGTAAAGATGGTGAAATTGTATGGGAATAAAATAATGAAAGAAGATAAAATTACAAAAATGAGTTTAATTGATAATGAGCTTGGTAGTTTGATGAATGTTGTTTCACAAAAACTATTTAAAGCAAATGCTGTTATGGATTGTATCTCTTCAAGATTAGATACAGTTTTTGGAATGCCAAAAGCATCTGAAATCTTACATCATAGAATAGCTCATAAATTTCCACTTCTTGCAGATATTATTACGGAATATTTAGGAAAAAGAAATTATGCTGTTTACTATGGTCTTATTCCACAGATAGATTATAGATATGATAAACCCTCAGAATATTTTTGGGAATTTGTTAATATAATGGGAGAAATAAGAGATGATATTAATTTAGCTATTGAAAAAGCTGAATCTATAAAAGACTTTTCAGCATCTGACATTTTGTCATCTTTTTTGTCAGAATATGTTGATTTATATACAAAACAATCTTTTATCTTTTATTATCAATCATTACAAGAAGAAGAACACGGGAATTTATCATCTTTTAATTCTCATTTTGAAGACCTTATGATAATAGAATAATTTCTAATTTAAAAAAGAAATGTGGATTAGAAATGGCAAAAAATGTATGGTTTTTATCTAGGACAATTAATAGATATTTAGGTAATGATTTATTTTTAATGAGAGCTAAAAAGCAAAGGAGGCAACAGCGTATGAAGGGAAGTTTTTATCACGATAAAATTGAAGGCCCGCAGAAAGTGAAAGCATATTTTATAGCTGCTGAAAAAGACAATATTTCAACAACTACAGTTTATGATGAAATTGGGCAAATGGTTCTTTATAACGATGAACTTTATATTTATACAAAAGATCTTGAATACAAGAAGATTTCAGTTGCTTCTTAATTGAAAAAATTATATTATGAAAAAAAGGATTTATGAGTAATAAAAGCATTTTAATCGCAATACCGAATATTGGAACTGTTTCAACAAATTTTATGTCACAAATGCTTGGAATGAATTATGGTAAATATACCATTGGTTATAGATTTATAAAATCAAATTTATTATATTTATCGAGAGATAAACTTGCGTTATCTGCAATAAATAACAATTTTGATTATATATTATTTCTTGATACAGATCAACAAATACCAAATGATACCATATTAAGAATGGCAAAACATCTTGAGAATGGTGAAGATATTGTTACAGCGTTGATATTTACAAAAGAAAAACCATATAATCCATGTATTTATTCTGAATCAAAAATTCTAGAAACAGGACAATTAAGTTTAAAATATTATCCCGTATCTGAAATACCTTTAGAACCTTTTTATGTTGAAAATTGTGGTTCTGGATGTGTTATGTTAAAAACTGAAGTATTTAAAAAAATTCCACAACCTTGGTTCCATCCATATATTTATTCAGGAGAAGATGTAACTTTTTTTCATGTTGCTACTCATACATATGGATATAAAATTTTATGTGACCCAACAATAGATGTTGGTCATTGGGGAATTGAAAATATAAATAGAACAACGAAGTTGCTTTATGACGAAGAAGTTATTAGAATGAAAAGAGGTAATGTTTTATGAAAAAAGTTCTTATAACTGCTCCAGTTCATCAAAGTGTAAATATTTTTAAAGAATATTTATGGTCTTTAAATAGATTGATTATTCCAGAGGATGTTGAAATAAAAAAGTTCTTTTATTTACATAACTGTGAAGAATTAAAAGAATTTTTAAATGAAGATGAATATATGATATTAAATGATGATTCATCTTTTGAAGTTACAGAAAAAACACATATGTGGAAAAATGAAAATTTTTCTGCTGTTGCTAGAATGAGAACAATGGCTCTTGAAAAAGCAAAAGAAGAAAATTTTGATTATATATTTTCAATTGATTCAGATGTGTTATTAAATCCAATTACTTTACAATTGTTAATTAATGATAATAAAGACATAGTTGGGAACATATACTGGACTGATTTTGACGGAAAAGGTTTATTATTACCAAACTGTTATGATTATGAAAATTGTCAATTTAATCAACAAATTGGTGGAGTTGATAGATTAAAAATAATGGGAGTTTATAACATAGGAGTTGTTGGAGCTTGCACGTTAATTGGGAAAAGAATTATACAAAATGATTATATAAATTATTTTCCTATAAAAAATATAAGTTCAACAAAATGGGAAGATCAGGCATTTATTACAAGATCAAGATGTTTAATTCCTGATATAACAGTTTGTGTTGATACAAGATTTCCTGCTCGTCATTTATATAGGCAATCTGAATATGAATTATGGATGAAAGATAAGAAAGAATGTTATGGGTATTAATAATCCAAAAATAGTTGTTGGAAGTCTTGTGTATAATGAAGAACACAGATTTTTAGAGAAATATCTTTTAAATATAAAAAAATATGCAGATAAAATTGTTCTAATAGATGATGGCTCAACGGATAATTCTTTAAAAATATGCAAAGAAGTTACAAAAAATGTTTTTAAATCAGATAGATTATTCATAAAAAATGAAGTTGAATTAAGAAATGCTTTGTGGGTGAAATGTTCTGAGTTATGTAATAATGGTGATTTTATATTAATTCAAGATTGTGATGAATTTTTACATGATGATTCCATAGAACACTTAAAAGAAGAAATAAATACTTGTGTAACACTTGAAGGCGATGCAATAGCATGGCGTTTATATGATATGTGGAATGAAACACAATATAGAGAAGATTCTTATTGGAGTGCACACAAAAGATGGTGGATTCATATGGTAAGATATAATAATCAAATTAAATATATGTGGAAAAACACGAGATTACATTGTGGAAGAATTCCAATTAACTCATATTATAATGCATTTCCATCAAAATTACAAATCTTGCATATGGGATATTCCAAAGAAGATTTGAGAAAAGAAAAATATAATTTCTATATAACTACAGATGCAGATGGTCAAAATGGAAATTTATTACAATATAATTCTATTTTAGATATAAATCCAAAGTTATTAGATTTTAAAAGCAATTATATTTTTTAAAGGAGGAAAAAAACTTGAAAATTGTAAATCTACCTGTTAAAAATTTTTCCTCCTCAAGAGAAGGAGATAATGCTGATTTTTTAAAAGTTACCTTAATGGCAGTAGCAGAAGGTAAAAATTTAAATAATTCCATTTTCACTCTTGAAGGGATGAAAACTAATAAAGACACCTTCATAAATAAACCAATACTCTGTGCTTTTCCAAATAAACAAATAGGAGATAACCATAATTTTGATATTGCTTTTGACCCAGAAACAGGTGAAGAATATCAAACTTTTCTTGATAAAAAAGCAGAAAAACCAGTTGGAATGATTCCTGAAAGTTCAAACATAAGAATTGAAAATATAGATGGGAAAAACTGGATAGTTTTAGATGGTTATATATGGAAAAAATATAATTATGAATTAGTCAAAGACATCTTAAAAAAGTCTAATGGTTGGTCAATTAGAAATAATAAAAATATTTCTGTTGAAATTATAGTAGATGATGAAACTATGGGATTTTCTGAAGATGGATATGAAATTTTAAATAATTGGACAGGTAATGGAATAACTATTCTTGCTGATAATGTTAATCCAGCAATAGAAGGTGCAAATATGAGTTTAGAAACGAAAGAAAAGAATTTTAGTAAAACTGATTATGATGAATATAAAAAAGGTTTTATGAAAGATTTCTCTTTATTTGCTAAAAAAGAAAAATATGGAACAGGAAAATCTTTAAAAATAGACAAAAGTAAAGAATCTGCTTCTAATGACAATTGGGGCGATATTGATAAAACCAAATTAAGAAATGATGTTTTAGAAGCAAAAAATTATAAATCAATTATAAAAGATGTTTATTTAAAGGTAGAAGATGGCTGGGAAGATGCTCCATCTGAACATTTAAAATATCCTGTTATGCAAATAAAAAATAATACTCTTGTTTATAATCTTAATGCTCTTTCAAGTGCATTGGGTTATGCAAAAAAAGAAAATGAAAATGAAGTTGTAAAAAAAGTCGAATCTATTCGCAAAAAGATGGGAATTGATGAAGACAAAAATAAGAATTTTGAAGAAAGGAGAAATATTATGAATTTTTCAGAACTTTTTGAAAATAATGACGAATATATTTTTATTGAAGCAATGGATGAAAATAAAGTTCTCGTTTTTTCCAAATCAGAAAAAATCTTCAAAGCAATTCCTTATGAAGAAAGCGAAGATTCAAATGTTGTTCTTATGACAGAACAAGCAAAAGAATGTTCTTTATTTGTTACTGAAAAGGAAGAAATTGTTGAACAAGACAAAAAAGAAGAAAATATGTCATTGGATGAAAATGAAGAAATAATTGAACAAGATAAAAAAGAAGAAAATTTATGTGAAAAAATGAAATTTGCTTGTGAAAAAGAATTATCTGAAATTTTTGTAAAAATGATGGCAGACCAAACAGAAGAACAAAAAATAGTCGAACAAGATAAAATTGATGAAGAAGATGATGAAGATGATGATAAACACGAAGAAGAGCACGAAGAAGATTATCAAAAACTAAAAGAGGAATGTTGTGCTCTTAAAGAAGAAAAAGAATGTTTGAATTCTCAAATTATCTCTCTTAGTGAAGAATTAGAATCTTGTAAAACAGAATGTGAAGAAAAAACAAGGCAACTTTCTGAAGCTCAAGAAAAACTTCAATCTTATGTAGAAAAAGAAAAAGAACAAATGTATTCTGATATGAAAAACGAATTGAAAGAATACGCAAAAACTAATCACATGTCTGAAGAAGATTTCAAAGAAGCTGAAGAAAAATGTAAAGAATTTTCATCTATGGATGAATTTATGAAGTTTGTCGTATTTTCTCAATATGTTAAAAATAAAAACAATAAATCAAATGATTTTGTAAATATGGGTGGTGCTAATTTCGGACAACATGATATTCCATCTAGTGAAAACGTTTGGGAGAAATTAGCTAAGATTTAAAAAATAAAAAGGAGTTAAATATATTATGGCATTAGAATATACTCACAATATGTTTGTGTCTCGCAAGATGGAAGCTGATTATGTTGGTCCTGATCTTGCGACTGTAAGTTTTTCTACTGAAAAGGACAATGGTGCTCTTTGTATTTTAGGCGCAGCTGTTTCCTCTTCTGTTTTCAATCAGGTTGTTGATATGAATCATTATAACGGTGAAAATCCTGCTTCTGTTGACACTGATTCTATTTATGTTGTGGATGATCCCGGTGTTTTTGAATGTTCTGGTCTCCGTGTGGATATTGTTGACCCTCGTGCTTTCTCTGTCTCTGCTGGTACTCCTACTCGTGCAAAAAGACTTGTTGCTGGTGATGAAGGCTGGTGGAGCACTGGTTGTTTTGCAACTACTAATATTACTGTTGGCTCTAGTTACGTAGCTCCTGAAGCGAATAGCGAACAATGGGCTGTTTCCACTTCTCTTCCTACAACTCGTGTGTATGGTCAAGTTATTGCTTCTGAAAATGTTGCTGTTGGTAATAGCATTGTTGCTGGTTATCGTGTCCGCATTCTTAAAAACTAATTATCTTGGAAAGGAGAAAAAAATAAACTATGGCTACTAAATATTTTTCTTTATCTAATCTTTCCAATGGCATGAAAGAACAGGAAAAAACTATTGCTCAAGCACTTTCTCAGCTTGGTTTATATAAACTGTATAGTGCTATTGGTAAAACCAATACTGTTGAAAATTTTTCTAATTTTGATTATGAACAGAAAAATGAACTCGCTCTTAATAGCTTAATGAAATATTGTGCTGAATACGCTGGTTGCGGCACTGATATTGAATCTCTGAAAAGTCCTGCTACTCGCAGAGATAAAGATTTCTCCAAGAAATTCTTCGGTATTCTTCAAGTTGCAACTGCTCCTGTAATCGCAGAAGTTGTCAATCAGGCTTTCGACCATGTTGCAGAAATTCGTAATGCTGGTTGGGGAGATTCTTTCTTGTTCCGTGTGGGTTCTCCTGCTCTGTTCCAAGTCAATATGCTTGCCCGTGGCATTAATCGTGGCGCTGCACAGCGTATCTATGATGAAAATCTCACTCTTATCCCCACTAATCGTGAAGTAACTGTTTCTATGGATTGGTATCAGATTGCCGCTGGCCGTTACGATATGGGTGATTACCTGTTCCGTGTCGGTCGCTCTTTCGCTGCTGACATGTCTCAGATGGCATATAATGCTCTTGATGCCACTTTTGCATCTCTTCCTACTCCTCTGAAATATAGTGGTGCTTTTGATACTGAAACTCTTGATACTATGGTTCAACGTTTACAGGCATTGAATGGTCAGGCTATTTATGGTTTTGGTTCTCTTGGTGCTCTTTCACAGGTTCTTCCTGCGAATGACTGGTTGAAACTGCCTCTTGCTGAAGAATGGACATCTATGGGGTATGTTGGTCAATACCGTAGAGTTCGTTACGTATTGCTCGAACAGAACATGGTTCCTGCTACTATTGGCACTTCTATGGACTTTGGTATTAGTCAGAATCGTATCTATTTGATGCCTATGTCTGCTGAAAAACCGATTAAGATCGGCATTGAAGGGAACACTATGGTTTATGAAACTGATGCTGAAACTTCCGCTGATAATACCATTTTTGTCACTACACAGATGAGCTATGGTGGAGTTCTTGCTACAGCTAATCGCTATGGTATTTACGAAATTTCTGCTTAATTTTTAATTTAATATATTATAAGATGTATCTCTAATATTAGAGATACATCTTTATATTATTATGAAAAAAAGGAAAAATAATAATGAAAAAAAAAGAATCTTTTGATGAATCTTACGACAATGAACAAAAAGAAATTGAAAATTTTAAAAGTCAAATTGATGAATTGCAAAAGCAAATAGAATATTTAAAAAATTTGGTTCAAACACAACAAGGAACTATTATTAATCAACAACAACAACAGGCAAGTAAAGAATATTTGGTTATTAGTATGTTTGATGGGATTCTTGGATTAAAGACAAGACCAGAGCAAAAAACCCCTGCAATTAAGTTACATTTTAAAGAAACATACACTCTTAGAAGTGAAACTGAATTACAAGATTTTTATCTTGCAAATCGTAATGCTTTTGTAAATAAATACCTATTATTTGAAAGTCCTGCTGCAATTGAAGTTTTGCATATTCAGGATGTAAAAAATGAATTAGATGTTGCAACATATGACAATCTTGGTAATTTATCATTAGATGCATTAGAAAGAGTTTATAAAAGTTGTAAAGAATGGCAAAAAGACTTAATTCTTGATAAATTCATTACTGAATCAGTAAAAGGTAATTCAAATTACAATAACACTGATAAATTGGCTTTACTTGAAAAAATGAAAAATGAAGAAATTCCTATGATTATTTGGAATGATAAAAAAAATCAAGAAGAACAATCTTATGTCTATAATATCAATGATAAGATAGCAAAAACAAGAGAATCTTTATCTTCTAAATAGTTTAAAATAAAGAAAGGAGATAATTTGGGTACTCCGTTTACAAAAATATATGAAAGAACAATATCTCAATATATTGATGATTTTGCCTTAAAAAAATATAACGGTTCTATTATTTCGATGAATCAGGATTTACAATCTTATCTTCTTTCAGCTATTCCAGAGTTTAATACGCCTATATCAATTATTAAAAAAATACAAGATTATAATGAAGGAGAAGGGGTTACGGAAGAGTTTACAGGTGATGGCTTACAAACATCTTTTGTACTCTCTACTGAACCTCTTGAAAATTCTATAATAGAAATATCTATTGATTCATTAATAGTATCTGATGGATATACATACAATAAACAAACAAAAACAATATTGTTTGATACTCCACCTGAAGAAAATGTTAAAATTTTAATCTCTTGGTATTTTTGTGGTGAATTTACTAATGATTTAAATTTAACAGAACAAAATATTTTATCAGATTTAATGGTTTGGAAATGGCTGTTAAGGGAAAGAGATAATATCGCTGATATAAGGAGATTGCTTAGAGATACAGATTATGCTCTTTGGAGTGAAGATAAAACAATGGTTTCAAAAGCAAAATTAGCTGATATAGCTCGTGAAAAAGCCTCTAAATCAATGAAGCAATATGCTTGGTCTATCTATAATACAAATATGAACAAGGCATTTGGTTTACCTAATTATGCAAGTATAAAATAGGGGATTTATGAAAGATAAAATTGGGAACATCAAAGATAATGCGCTTGCAGAATATTATAAAATGCTTATTGGCAGAGTATATAAACTTATGCCAATGAGAGAAAATAGCTCAAATCCCGACAATTGGAAAAAAGAAAAAGATAAACTTGTTTTAGAACTTCATTCTGGTGAAAAATTATTTAATGATTCAGGATTATATGTAGAAATAATCTATAAATTACAATCCCTCGATGAATTAGAACATATTCCATTTGATAGAAATTCTCCATTTAAAAAATGTATTATTGAAACAATAGATGTTATAAAACAATTATTAAAAAAGTTTGAGGAAAATTATGGGCAAGATAACCACAATTAATTCACAAACTAATTATAAAAACAATTTGAAAATTATACCATTTGAAAAAACTATTTTAGATGATTACTTTTGCAAAATTGATCAGGTATGGGAATATGCTCCTGATATTGAAACTGTAGAAATTCAAAAAGAATTTGGTTCTGATGAATATTATCCTTATAAAATGAGAGTTGTAAGAGTTTTTAATGCAAAAACACAAGATACTCGAAGTGATGATTGGAAAGAATTTTTATCGCCAGAACCAGATTTTGATTTACCATATGGTTTATATCTAAAATGGAAAAACAATTACTGGATAGTTTATAATAAAGAAAATTTTGATTATCCAACAAGAGGTGTAATTTGCAGAAGATGTATAACTACTTTCAATTGGATAGACGAATGGGGCAATTTAAAAATATATCCCGTTGTTATTGGTAAGCCGAAAGAAGCGTCCGATTATGTGAATGTTCAATTTACTAATCCCGGTGGCTTTAATGTATTTTATATGCAATTAGATGAACATAGTAAATACATACGGCCAAATGATATATTCATGATTGGTAATACTGGATATTGGTCAAGTTATAAAGTTCAAGGTGGTGGTGTTGCAAACTACTTAAGAGAAGAAACATTAAACTCTACTGAAACTGGATTATTGTCATTGATTTGTTATATTTATGAAGGCAATAATGATACAGATAATCTTGAAATTGGCGTTTCACAATATTATGAAAAAATTTTCACAATGGAATTAGACCAATATAATATAGAACAATATTCTGGATTCTCTATTATTATAACCCCAACAATAAAAAGAGGGACTACAATAAGAAATGACGTAGAATTGATTTGGCAATCTGCTGATGAAAATGTGGCAACTGTTAACGAATCTGGATTAATAACATTAATTAATAAAGGTGAAACAGATATAACATGTACTATGAAAAAAAATTCTTCTGTTTCACAAATTGTTCATATTAATAATCTTGGGCAAAAAGAAGAAGGACAAGACCAACCAGAAGAACAGTATGAAGTAAGAATTTATCCCAATATGTCAGAGATAAAACAAGGAACTTCACAAACATATAATGTCGAATATTATATTAATGATATTATAAACACACCTCAAAATATTAAAATTGAATTAGATAGAAACAATGTTCCAAAAAAGAACTTTACTTTCACTGTATTGAATAATAGTTTCACTATTGTAAATAAATTAAAATATTTTGATTCTCCATTAAAGGTAAATATATATATTGATGATATAATATTAAATAAAGAATACTGGTTAGTTGGTGCATTATGAAATTAAATGAAGTAAATAATTATACTATAAACACTTTCAAACAAATGCCAAATATACCTCAAAATTGTTGTTATAAACTTATTAATGAAAATGAAATGGTTTGGAAGTTATTAAAATACAATACGAATGATGCGTGGAAAATGCCAAATTTAACAAAAGAAGAAAAAATAGCATTGATATATCCCGGAACACCAGACTATGAAGAAGATTATAATGTTTACTTTGATACCGCACAAGATGATGTTTATACTAAAGTGATGACCATGTTGAGAATAGTTGTATATGAAATTATACCTGATAATAGTGTTTATGGTGATATTTTAATGGGATTTGAAATTTTTTCTCATTACAAAACCAATACTATGTCTAATGGAACAACAAAAGTAGATGTTATAACACAACAAATAATACAAGTTTTTAATGGTCAATTTGTTGAAGGTGTTGGAACATTGATTTTCAATAAACAGAGGTCTGCAAGATGCAGAGCTTTTGAATCTGGTTTAAAACCATATAAAGGTAAAATCTTGCTTTTTGCAAATAATTGTTTAAGTTAATATGGAAAAATTTGAATATAATGAAATATTAGACCTTCAAAAACTTCCACAAGAATATAAGGGTGTAAAGTTTTATCCTTTGCGTATATCAGAAGAAAATATATTTAAAAAGGTAATGCAAACTATAGGTGTTCCAAAATCTTATATCAAAACAGAACCGACAATAATGAAAATGTCTTATTTAAAGTTTCTATGTTTAATATTAAGAAAAAGAGATGATATAAAAGAAATGTTATTATATATAACAAAAAGCAAAGAAATCAATTTTGAAGTTTCTTTACGAAAAGGTGCTAATCCTGAAAATTTAAAATATGAAGATATGAATATTACTATTCATATTGATAACATTCCTTTTAATGAAAATGATTTTGATATTATTAGAGAAATTATTTTAAGACAAAATTATTATAGCACTAAATATATTGAAGAATACGATCCAGAATTAGAAGAATTATTATTATTGAAACAAAAAGCATTGAAAAAAAGCAACACTTTAATAGATAAAATATTTGTATTATGTTCATTAATGAATAAATTACCTGAAGAAATATCTAATCTTTCGTATTATCAATTCTATAAATTATATTATGCATCAACTATGAAAGTTGAAACTCAAATATATCAAGGTTGGATATCTGCTGGATTTATTAGTTTTGAAAAAGGAAAAAATTTTACAACATATCTTGATCCTATGCCAGATAGGGCTGGAAGATATGATGATATTAAAATGTCAAAAGAAAGTTTCTTTGATAAAGTTGGAATGAAACCATCTTAAAGAAATTAAAAAAATAGATAAATATATAAAAAAACATATATTTATCAAATAATATAAAAAGATTTTTATCAAATCATTTATATTTAACAACATAATAAAAAAGGAGAAACGTATGGAAAATTTTGTTGTTTCCGTTGCACGTGCAATTTTATTTGAACCTTCTACTAATGAGGTTCTTGCTTATGCCACTGCTCTTAGTGAATCTGCTTTTACTTTAGCAATGCAGTCTCAGGAAATTAGAGGTGGTATTGGTAACACTCTGAAATTCAACTATAAAAATACTCGTACTTTGAATATTTCTTTAACAAATGTTGCTTTCAGTAAATCTTTCTTACCTCTTAACCTTGGTAAAATGAATGCCAACACTGAAATTGCTATCGCTAATGAACAGTGTATAGTTCTTTCAGAAACTGGTACTGGTACTCTCGAAAAGGTACCTCTTGGCCCTGTTTCTTATGTTTACGCAAATGGTATTATTGAAACAAAACAGAATCCTACTCATTCTACTGCTATAGATCTTGGTACCGCTCACGCCAATGAAAAGATTACTGCAATTTATGATTATTCTGATACTATTGATAACTTAACCATTGATTCTTCTACACCTCCGAACATTGTTCGACTTGTTATGAATGTTCAGATTCGTAGTAATGAAACTAATGGTATCGTTGAATGGTTACAGTTAGATATTCCTTCTTTCCAAATTGACGGTAACTATGAATTATCTATGACAGCCGATGGTGTTTCAAGTGAAACTCTGACTGGTATGGCTCTTTCCGTTGCTGGACAACAGTGTACTGATGGTGATATTTATGGTTACATTAAATATGTTCCAGTAGATGAAGCTACATATGCTGTTTCAAACATCGCTGCAACACCTTCACCTTTAGCTTTAAAGGCTGGCGAAACTGGTTCTATCAATGTGTATGGCTTACGTGGTTCCATGTATGCTCCACTTTTACTTACAGATGAATGTACATATGAAATGCAAGAAGGTTCTGATGTTGATATTACTGTAAGTGAAACAGGTATTGTCTCTGTTTCTAGCGCTGCCTCTGCTTCCGACACTGGAACTGTTGTTATTACCTACACCTCAGGTGATACTTCATACACTGATACTATTGTCGTCAATGTCGTTGAATAATGTGTAAATTTTTAATAAAAGAGAACAAAGAGAAAGAAATAAATCCTCTTTGTTCTCTTTCTCATAAAAAATGTCCATATGCTACATATTGCCAACATATAAAAGATATTAAACTAAAATATACTTGGAGAAGTTGTAGTTTATATTCTGCTTATTGGAAAGGAAAAATTATTTTTCCTGAATCATCGTAGAGTGGATTTCATTTACATCAACGGAGGATTATATGACAATAGAAGTCATGACCCTAATTACTGGAATATCTGTATCATTAGGAATCATCTCTACAATTTTAAATCTTAGAAGGACAAGTAGAGTTGATGCTAAAAATACAATTATAGAAACAGCGAATTTGAATAATAAAATAGATAATGTTTTGATTGGAATCAGTGAACTGAAGGTTAAACTGAATGCAATGGAAACAGATCAGAAAGATTCTAAAGAGAGAATTATTATTCTTGAACAAAAAGTTAAAACATTATCTGAAACAATTGATAAAATGCAAAATATAGATACGAAATGAGGAAATGTGAAACTACTCGTTGATAATTTTCAAATTAAAGCATTATACAAAGACGGTGCTTTTTATAATATGAATAATGAAAAAATTGATGATTCTAAAATAAAAAAAGTTATTTTAGATTTTAATGATTTTAAAGAAATTTTACAATCACAGCAAGAAAAAAAGATGAAAAAGAAAATAAAGGATGAGTAATAGTAATATTGTATGAAAAATATTAATTTATTATGTCCTATATGTGGACATCCCTTGATTATAACAAAATTAGATGATATGGAAACCTTGTATTGTCAAAAATGTAAAGAAGAGGTATATGAGGAAGACATATATGAAAGTAGAAGAGAACAGACCTATAAAGATAACAATAGACGAAAATCTCTTGAATGCTTATTACAATGATTACTATTTTATAAAATATCCAAAAAGAAAAAAGAAACCAATAAAAGAACCAACTTTTCCGACATTGAATTCTTGGATGATTTTAAAAAGAATGGCTATGAACCATTTAAAACAGCAATGGAAAGAATTTGGAGAATGGATTATAAATTATTATGGATATAATGACATGAATATAGATGAATGTTCCATATTGATTGAACATACATTTAAAACAAAAAGAAGAAGAGACCCGGATAATTATATTCCAAAATTTTTTTTAGATGCAATGGTTTCAAGCAAAATAATAACGGATGATTCAATGAATGTTATAAAACAATTGAGTTTGTCTTGTATAAATGGTAAGGAAAATAAGATAGAGATAATCATTTTTCCTTACCATTTTTTTAAAATAATATAATTAATAAAACCGTAATTTTATAAAGGAATAAAATGGCAAATAGTATAAATTTTTCAGAATATGGATTTTTGGATGAAATTCTTGCCTTAACAGAAGATAACTGGCGCAAATACTTTAAACCCGTCATGTATGATAGTGTACAAAGTGGTTTACAAGTTACTGCTGGGTCTGGCATGACATTTAACATCTCATCTGGCGAATGTCGATGTGGTGCTGTCATGGGTATTTTAAATGGAGCTGCTTCTTTGTCTATTGATGCTGGTAGTTCTAATGCAAGAATTGATTCAATTGTCGCACAATATGAATATGGTGATACATCCATATTATCATTAACAGTCGTAAAAGGCACACCGAGTTCTTCTCCTGTTGCGCCTACATTAACAAAAACGTTTAATACATTGTGGCAAATGGAACTTGCTCAAATAGCTGTTCCTGCAAATGCAACATCTGCCTCACAGTGCACAATCACTGATAAAAGAGTTATTTACACATCTATTGATTCTGTTATCAATCCTATTTTAGAAGACATAGATACAATTAATGACGAAATAGTTTCTATTACAACGAATATAGATACAATCAATGATGAAATAATCTCTATTACAGCAAATATAGATACAATTAATAATGAAATAGTTTCTATTACAACAAATATTGATACAATTAATGATGAAATAATTTCTATTACAACAAATGTTGATGCAATTAATGATGAAATCACTACAATTAATGATAAAATAGATACAGTAATTACAGGAGAGTTTTCAACATCAACCGCATACAACATAGGTGATTATGTTATTTACAATAATACATTATATCGTTTTACATTCACACATCCAGCAGGCGAATGGAATAATAATCATGTTGTTGCAGTAACTATTGGCAGTGAACTTAAAAATATCAATAGAGAATTAAATTTAACATATCAACAAATATCTGAAATTGTTAAATCTGGTCTTGCTGACCAGTATTTTAATATTGGAGATCAAATTATTGTCAAGTGGAATAATGGAAGCACAGATTATGACCTTCCTTTTGATATTGTGGCTATGAGAGATGTTGTAAATGCCGATGGAAGTACTGTTCCCGGAATGATATTACAAGCACATTGGGTATTACCCGGAGTGCAGTTTGATGCATCTGAAGCTTCTTATGTTGCCAGTGCTATTATTCCAGCAGGAACACACTATATTGAAATTGGTCAAAATTGGGGTAATAACTGTAAAGCTAATTATAAATATGAATTTACAACAACACAAGATGTTCCAGTAAATGGTCAAATCGTAATGACAAGAAGTGGAAGTAATCAATACACATGGGGAGCACCAGACCAAAATCCGTCAACTTGGGTTGTTTATACATTTGCTTCCAATGCCTCGACAACACCAATAGAAGGGCCTTTGTCTTTAACAGAATATACAAATGAACAAACTCCTTCAAGTACGAGTCTTGGTACTTTGCTTCAAAATACAAAATATAGTTTAAATGGAATTAACAATTTACAAAGAGCTGCATATGGTTATAATAGATGGTCTCAAAGTGCAATGAGACAATGGTTGAATAGTAATGCTGTTGCTGGTTCATGGTGGGAACCCAAAAATCCCTTTGATAGACAACCACAACAACTTTCATCTATGCGCGGATTTATGGCAGGGTTCGACAGTGATTTCCTTAGTGTAATTAAACCAGTTACTGTTACTACTGCATTAAATACGATTAGTGATACTGAAATTGGTACATCAGAAACTACAATAGATACATTCTTCTGCGCTTCTCTTGAAGAGGAATATTGTGTACCTCAATTAGCTGGAGTAGAAGGTGCATATTGGCCTTATTGGAAAGAAAGACTTGAACTTGATTCTCCACAGGCTTCTGGTGCAGATAATGCTAATGTTAATCATATAAGATATTTAATCAGCAATCATTCTTCTGCTCAGCACGTTCGTCTGCGTTCAGCCTATCGTGGCACCGCTTATAGCACGTGGTTTGTGTCCACGACTGGCTACGTCATCAGCATCAACGCCACGACCTCGTTTGGTTCGTGCCCGGCTTGCGTCATCTGCTAATCTAACAATCTGTCGCCTTCAATGGCGACAGATAAAAAAGAAAGAAGGATATAACATGTCCGTTCCAAAAGATAGAAGAGTAGAAGGTGAATTAACCGTTAACACAATGGCTAGGTCAATATGTGCTTATGTTATTCAAATATTAGGAAATGAAAAAAATTTTCCAGTAGAACAAACATGGCTTACAAATCAATTGCGAAACACAGCAGTGCATATAGATGTATGTTGTTGGAAAGCAAACAATATTTATGTAAAACAATCTCAATTTCTCTACGAGAAGAGGATGAAACTCGAAGAAGAGGCAGGAGATGCGTGTAATGTAATGTTAGAACTTATTAATATTGCTAAACAAGTATATCATATGCCAACAAAAAGATATCGTTATCTTAGCAATCAATATGTGGAATTACGTAAAAAAATTCGCAATTGGTATAAATCAGATAAAGTGCGGTTGAAACCAACCGTTTAACTTTTATTGGGCTGTAGGTTATCGTCTCAGAACGTTCGTCTGCGTTCAGCCAATCGTGGCAACGCTAATAACACGTGGAATGTGAACACGACTGGCAACGTCAACAACAACAACGCCACGAACTCGAATGGTTCGTGCCCGGATTGTAATTATTAATGACATTATAAATTGATTTACTCACAGAGCAAATAGTTATTACAATATTGCAAGGAACCGAATGTCCCAGCCAGAAATGGCAAAACAATATTAATATGACATCAGCGACTTTCGAGCCGGGCTGATTATAAGCATATTAAAAGGATTTTATGGAAAATATAGAAGAAAAAGTAATCGGATTTGATGCGTTATATCAATCAATGTGGAAATGTTTAAAAGGTGTTTTATGGAAAGATTCTGTTGCAAGTTTCTATCTTCGTGCTGGCGAAAATGTTTCTAAACTTGCAACAGAATTAGAAAATGGAACATATAAAGCAAGACCACCAATGCATTTTACAATAACGTCACCAAAACCACGTGAAATCGCATCTGTAGCATTTCGTGATAGAGTTTATCAAAGAAGTTTAAATGATAATATTGTATATCCAACAATGACAAAGAGCTTTATTTATGATAACTTTGCGTGCCAAAAAGGAAAAGGAACAGACGAAGCAAGAAATAGATTGAAAAAATTTATTAGAAAATGCTATAGGATGTATGGTACAAATTTATTTGTTTGTCAATTTGACATTCATGGTTACTATCCTAATATGGATCATAAATTAACTGAAGAAATGTTTCAAAAGAAACTTGACCCTTGGAGTTATAAACAGGTACAAAAAATTCTTAATGAACAATATGAAGGAGAAAAAGGATATAACCCCGGAAGTCAACTTGTGCAAATAGCTGGAATATCCATGCTTGATGGGATGGATCATTTTATCAAAGAAAAATTACATGCAAAATTTTATATTCGATATATGGATGATTTTATTATAATACATAATAATATAGAAACAATGCAAAAATGGAAAAATGAAATTGAACATTATTTAAATAATTTGAAATTTGAAATAAATCCAAAAAAAACAAAAATTTATTCAATTAGTAAAAAGATAAAATTTCTTGGTTTCCAATTTTCAGTGACCGAAACAGGCAAAGTATTGATGCAAATACTTCCTGAAAATGTTAAAAGAGAACGAAAAAAATTATATAGGCTTGTAAAAAAATGTAAAAAGGGAGGAATCCCAAAATCATCTGTAGATAATTCTTATGAAGCATGGAAAAACCATGCGTCAAAGGGAAATAATTACAAACTCCTTTGCCGAATGGATAAATATTATAGATCATTATGGGAATAAAAATTATGAGAAAAAGTTTAACTCCATCAGAACAGGCGAAATTAGATAATGCAAATGCTGGTGTTTTTTCAAATATTAGCATCGAAGATCTAATGAATGCCTTAATTGAACTTGGTGAAATGGCATCTGAACAAGATGATGCTATTGTCGAGTTAGCAGAATTAATAGAAGAGGGATAATATGGCAAAAATTTACTACAACAGAATTAAAGCAGGTATCATGACCCTTGAAGATGTTCCTGCGCGTTGGCGCGAAGCTGTGCGAAAGATGTTAGAAGATGAAACAGGAAATGAATAATGAAAGATAGTGTTGTTCTTTCTACAAACGAAGTAAGAGAGATACTTTCTGATTATTTTAATATTCCAATTGAAGATGTTTTTAGAGCAAAATATTCTTTTGTTATTGTTGTTGATGAAGAATTGAAAAAAATGATAAAAGAACATCGGGAATTATAAAATTCTAATAATATAAATTTAGCAAAATGTTTCAATATTAAAATAGCTCTATTAAAAAGCAATAGAGCTATTTTTTATAAAAAAAGAAACAAAAAATAAAATACACATTTTATTGAAAAAAATGATAAAAAAAATGCTTGAAGTACTGCACTTTTTTTATGTCATATTCTAATAAAAATGATATAAAGAATAGAATATTACAGAAAGGAGGTTAAATTGAAACAACCGTATAATAAGTTCTCGAATGAAGAATATAAACAAGTTCCAAAAGAAAATAAAGAAATAGCTGAAGATTTTTTATTATCTTTGAAAGGTGAAAAAACTGCACAAACAATTAGGGTATATACTAATAATTGTAAAATTATATTGATTATTATGTATAGGCTTTTTGGAGAGAAAAAAATAGTTCAACTTGTAAAAAAAGATTTAGTTAAAATGCGTGTTTATATGTTAGAAGATTTAAAATTATCAACAGCAAGAGTAAATATTATTTATTCAACATTGAGAATGTTGATGTTATTTGCAGAAGAAGACCCTGAATACAGCAAAGATTTAGAAACACAATTTATTTCATGTGGAAGTAAAGTTAAAGGATTGCCAAAACAACCTGTAAGAGATGAATCAATGTTTTTTATGTCTTATGATTTAATTATAAAGATAAAAGATAAATTATTAGAAGATAATAATATACAAGGCGCACTTATTCATATGATGCTGTATGAATCGGCCTGTAGAAGAAATGAACTTATTCAAATAAAAAAAGACGGATTATTGAAAAGCAATTGGACAAATGAAGTCATTGGTAAGGGGAGGAAAAAGTTTAAACTTAGCTATCAGAATGATATAAAGCCATTAATAAAACAATGGTTAGATAGTAGAGATGATGATTGTCCTTATTTATTTATAAAAACAAAAAATGATAAAGCAGAACCAATGACAGCAGAAGATGTTTATTGTTTTGTATCAACAAAAATTAGAAATATTGCAACTGATATTGAAGGAAAAGATAATGGATATACTTGCCATTCATATCGACATTCAAGATTAAACAATCTTCTTCACGGCACAGATTTAAGTTATATTGATAAAAATGGTAATCCTAAAAAAATGGATATTAATGATTTAAGACTTTTAGCAAATCATAATGACATTTCAACTACATCTGGATATGTACAAACATCAACAACTGAAGTTCTCAATGAATTGTTTGGTTTTGATGAGGAAGAAGATAATGACTAAAAGACAAAAACAAGTATTACGTTTTTCAAAAATAATCATAATTATTGTCATTGTAATAGTTTTTATTTTTACAGGTAGTGTTTTGTATATTTTTAATAATAAAGGAGCTGAACCAACTGCAATTATAGCTGCATTTTTTGCTTTTATGACTGGTGAAATTTTAGCTTTAGCAAAATTAAAATTGGCTGAAATATCAGCCGAAATATCAAATAAAAAAATAAAAAATAATATAAAAGAAGAGGAAAAAGATGGAGATAGTATCTAACGTTTTACAAATTGTTTTGGATTATTTGTTGCCACTTGGCGTTGCGACACTTGTTGGTTATGTTATTGTAAAAATAAAACCATTCCTTGAAGATAAAACAACAAAAAATATTGTATCTATTCTTGTAGGAGCAGCTGAACAACTATACGAAGCTGGTCATGGTGAAGAAAAATTGAATTATGTTTTAAGTAAAGCAGAAGAATGGTTAAGACAATATCGTATTAATATTGATATGCAAAAACTTCGTGCGTTAATTGAAGCAGAGGTTTTAAAAATCAACATTGAGAAGAAATTAGTTGACTAAATTATGATAGATATAAAAAATACCATAAAAATTTTTATGGTATTTTTTATATGGAAGAAAAGGAAAAAATATTATGTTTAATGAAAAAATTAAATTAAATTTAGATAATTTTGATAATACTGTAACAAAAGAAATAAATGGGCAAGAATTTAAATTCAATAAATATCTTGGACAAGATCTTTGTAAGACCGTTATAGATGAATGTATAGATAGATTTATTGAAATTAATAATGAGAATCATGATTTTGCATCATCTATAATGTCAGTTTTACAAACTATGAATATTTCTTTATGTTATTTAACAACAAATATTGATATTGATAATGTTTCTTATGAGGATTTATGCGCAATTGGAATTTTCAAAGCTATTGAAGAAACATTGATTAATTATAAAGAAATCAAAGATAATGTAATGTCTTGCATTGGTCTTATGTTTGACTATATTATTTTTAATGCAATTGAACAACTTCCTTCAAGTAAACAAATGACTGATAATTTGCAAGACATAAAAGAAATTTTTGAATCAAATCCAGAAAAAGCTAAAGAATATGCGGATATAGTTATAGCAAATCATCCAGAATTAAAAGGATTTGGTGAAATATTTGAAAATATTTTAAAAAATTTAAACAATAAAAAAGAATAAAAAATTAAAAGGCTTTTTAGCCTTTAATGTATAACTTTGGAGGTTAAAATGGCTAATTATAATATTAATGTAAAAGCAAAAGTAGATGTACAACAAATAAAAAGCAGTATAAGGCAATCACTTGCTGAAACTACAATAAGAGTTGCACCAAAATTTGATGTATTTGCTGATGATAATAATATTGCAGAATTTAGAAAAGCAGTTGCTAAAATTCTTAATGCAGAACCTATATCAATTACTTTAGCTGAACCAACAAATGACAATATATCAAAAATATTAGGTGAAATCAATAAAAAGTTTATTATTACTCCTACTTTAAAATTTGACACTAATAAAGGTTCTGAATTTAAAACACAATTAGATGACATAAAACAAGCTATAGATGAATTTGGAAAAAGTTCTAAAGCAAAAATTTCTTTTGATGTAGACTCTGAAAGTCATAATCAATTATTAAAAATAATTGATAATATTAATCAAAAGCAAAATATAGAAGTTGGTTTTTCATATAATGAACAACAAGTACAAAAATTATCAGATTTATTTCATGATTTAGAAGGTGGAATAAAAGAATTAGATAAAGGTGCTATTGAAATATCATTTGCACCTATTTCTGATACACACTTAGTTCCCATAAAAACAAAAATTGACGACTATTTCAAAAATAATCCCATAACATTAACTATTGCTGAGACTACAGGTGGGATTGATTTATCTTCTTTTTCTGAAACATGGAAGCAACTATCTGCTGAAAAAGAAAAAATATATCAAGAATCTAATATAAAAATTAAAGAGCAAGAAGAAAACATAAATAAAGAACTACAAATTAATTATGAAAAATATCTTGCAGAAAAAAGAAAAGCTCAAGAAAAAGAAAATCAAGAATCACAGCAAAGACAAAAAGAAGCTTCAGAAAATACAAAAGTTATTCTTCATGATGAAATAGAAGAACATAAAAATGTTTTTAATGAAAAAATCAATAATTTAAAAGAATATTTAAATTATTTAAAAGAAGAAAATCAAAATTTAAAAGATAATATTGATATTCAAGAAGAAGCAGATAAACAATATATAGCATTATCTGAAGAAAAAAAACAACAAATAAAAGATATATCTAAAGCAGAACATGATTATGGAATATCTGTATCATATTTAACAGAACTTTATAAAACACAGTCTTATACTTTTGAAGAGTATTCTAAAAGTATAAAAGAGACAATGCAAAAAGCAACAGAAGAAGGATTAGTTTCTCCAGAATTAATTCAGAAAACATCTTTATTGCTTGATAAATTATATAAAGAAACTCAAGATAAACAAGAAAAAGCAAACCAAAAAGCTCAACAAGAGAGAAAAAAAGAAGAAGAACGTGTTGCTAAACATCTTGAAAATATAAGAAACAAAACTCTAAAAGAACAAGAGCAAACACAAAAACAGCAAGAACAAGCATGGAATAAAGAAACTCAAGACCTTCAAGAAAAATATAATAAACAACTTATATCCACTGAAGAATACATTGAAAAAATGGAAATTCTTGTTAAACAAGGATTTGATAACGGATATGATAAAGCTAATCATTATTCTAATTCTCTTGAACAGGTGAAACAAAAACAAGATAAAGCTGGACAAAGTGCTGATAATTTAAGAAATAAAGTAAATAATCTTGGTTTAAAATTTGATAATGTCTTCAATTCTTTAATGCGTTACTTTGGTGTAACAAAAATATTCGATGCTGTCCAAAGTTCTTTTTCAAAAATGATTCAAGAAGTTCGAGATTTAGATGTTGAACTTACTGAGTTCTCTAAAGTAACGGACTTATCGGTAAATGAAACCAATAAGTTTGTTGACAGTTGTTATGAATTAGGTGATGCAGTATCAAGAACAGGAACAGAAGTCATTCAGGCCACTACATTATTTAAAAAAATGGGTTATGAAATTGATGAATCTATGCAATTTGCAAAAGATGCATTAATATGGACAAATGTTGCCGATGGAATAGTAACTGTTGAGAATGCATCAACTATGCTTATTTCTACAATGAAAGCATTTGAAGAGCAAGGCATTTCAAGTACACATATTATTGATGCATTAAACGAAGTATCAAATAAATATTCAACATCTTCTTCTGCTCTTTCTGATAATCTTTCTACTGTATCTGCTACTTTAGCTGTTAGTGGGACTAGTTTTGAACAAACAATTGGCCTTTTAACAGCAGGTATTGAAATTATGCCAGATAAGGCATCAAAAGTAGCAAATGGCTTAAAGACTATTTCTCAAAGAATTAGACAAATAGACGGAGATACTGCTGATAAACTTGATGAATTTCTAGGTTCAAAAGGAATTTCTCGTTATGATGAATTAACAGGACAGCTAAAGGGAACTTATGATCTTTTAGAGGAAATTGCTGGACAATGGAATAAACTATCTATTAACGAAAAACAATATCTTGGCGAAACAATGGCTGGTAAAAATCAAATTACTGTTATGAATGCCTTGATGATGAATTTTAAAACCGCAATTGAAGCCACTAATACAGCAATGAATTCATCTGGTTCAGCATCTAAAGAACTTCAAAGAGTATTAAATAGTATTCAAGGACATCTTCAAAAATTTAAAACAACTTTTGAAAAGCTGTCTTATAAATTAATTGATACTAGTGCTATAAAAGAGTTTATTGATCTTGGAACTAATGTATTAAGAGTACTTGGTGAGGTTTCAATATCTATAAAACCAATATTGAAAGCTGTAGAAGCAATTGCTTTTATTATAAATATTCCATTTAAAATTATTGATGCTTCAAATAAAAAACTTGAAGAAACAAAAGAAACTCTTATAAGTTTAAAACAAGAAGAAAAGAATAATCTTGATGATACAATTAAAAAATATGAAGAACTTCAAAATTTATATAATTCAGAAAACTTATCTCAAAAAGAGAAGACTGAAATTTTAAGAGAAATAATAAAGCTAAATGAAGGAAATTTTCTTGCTAATAATAATATCAATGAAGAGATTCGTTTACAAAATGAAAGATTGTACACTCAAAAAGGTATTTTAGCTAGTATTAATGAACAAAATGCAAAAAACGCTTTATTTGATTCTGGATTTTTAGGAATTAAAGATGCAACTCGCTCTCTCTTAGATTTAAATAAAAGTATATCTGATATTATTTTTTCTGAATCAGGAAAAATAAAATATACTGATTTGATTGATTCTGAAGACATATCCCTTAATATAAAAAAAGATACACTACAAAGTATATTGGATGCATTAAATGAGATACCTGTTGAAAGCAGAGGCTTAGATTGGTTAGGTATTTACGATACAGTATCTACTGATTTAAAAGCCATTAATAATGTCGTTGATGATGTTAATAAATATGCTGAAGAAGCTGTATCAAGTATGCTTCAAGCGACTGGTAGAAATATAAAAACCATGTCGGATGAAGAACTAAAAAATTTAAAAAATCAAATTGATGGAATAACAGACAGAAAAGACATTATCTTTTCTATTAGTGCCGACACAGAGCAAATTGAACAACTTGGCAACATGATTGATAATGAGTTATCTGCTAGAGCGGAATCAGGATCAAATAATGTGGTAAACAGTATTGATGAAATTAATTTATCGCTTTCTGGTGCCATAGCAATAATGAGTGATTATGCTTCTCAGGCTGAAATATTATCTCAAGCTCAAGAAGATATAACTAATTCTGGAGTAATAAGTGCTGAAACATTAAAGAAAATAGCAGATGCAGGGCTTTTAGCTTATCTTACTATTGATGAAACAACAGGTTCACTCGTTGTAAATACACAAGCATTTCTTGATAATAATGCATCTTTGGAAGATAATACAATTGCTGAATATGTAGCAACAGAACAAAAAAAATATGATGCGGACATTACAGATATTTTATCTGGAAATTTAGATACAGCTACATCATCTACAGATAAATTAACTTCAGCTACTAAACAAAGCGGAGAAGAAGCTTTAAATGCAGCCTTAAAACATGCTGAAAATGCAGAAGCCCTAATAGCAGAAAAACGGGCAACAGGAGAACTTACTGATGCACAAGTGGAGGCAATAAGAACAAGAGCTGCCACTTTCAAGTCAGAAGTTCAAACAGGTGTTGCACTTCTTAGAGGCTATTTTTCTAATGTTACACAAGCAAGAACGGCAACTTCAAGAGGTGCTTCTCATAGTTCAACACCATCTTCATCATCATCCTCTTCATCTCGTTCCAACAGTTCATCCACAAAAAGCAGTGAAGACCTTTGGAAAAAAGAATTTGAAAAACAACAAAAGATACTTAAGCATTATCTTGAAATGGAAGAAATTACCGAAAGACAGTATTATGCTTCCTTGAAGATACTTAATGACCAATTCTTCAAAGATAGAGTTGAATATGAAGAAGAATACTTAAAATATCAAGAAGAGATTTATAAAGGTGAGAAGAAATTTGTTCAAAGAATTTTTGAACGAACAGAAGCCATCCTTGAAAATCAACTTGAAGCAAGTATGATTACTTCAAAAGAGTATTTTGATAAACTTGAATCTTTATACACCACATATTATACCAAACAAGAAGATTTAGAAGACAGATTATTTGAGCTTAAAAAACAAAGATACCAATATGAAAAACAGCAAATTCAAGATCAAATAAATCTTATGGAATCTCAAATGTCAAAACTTCTTCAAAGAGGCGAAGGATTATTAAAACATCGTCTTGCTATGGACGAAATAACTCAAACTCAATATCTTAACGCACTTGAAGCACTTTATCTTTCATATTATGAAGATAGAGAAGAACTTGAAGAAAAGCTTTGGGAAGTTGAAGAAGGTAGATATGAAGAGCGAAAAAAAAAACTCGATACGGTTATTTCTTATGCTATTAGTGTTATAGATGAAGAAATTGATAAACTTAAAAAAGAAAAAGAATCTATTGATGAAGTAAATGATTCAATAGAAGAACAAATAAAACTTCAAGAACTTCAAGATAACTTAGAAAAAGCAAGAAATAGAAAAATAAGAGTATATCGTAAAGGACAAGGCTTTGTTTACGAACAAGATACGCAAGCCATTAGTGAAGCTCAAACTGCATTAGATGAATACAAAAGAGAATTAAGCCATAAAAAAAAAATCTCAATGATTGATGAAGAAATTGAAAATCTTGAGAAATATAAGGAAAAATGGCAAAGTATTACAGATAATTATACAAAATCCCAAAATGAAATGGTTGTAAAAGGTATTTTGGGTGAAAATGCAAGACAAAAAATTCTCGAAGATGAAAAATCTTATGCTGAAAGTCTTGGTAATCAATATGTTGACACCAAAGATAAGGTATCTGATGCTCAAACAGGAATGACTTCTGATGCGCAAGAAGGATTATCTGCAAGAGAAGAACTTTACACAACTGAAAAACTTATCGTTGATAGTATAGGTGACAAATATTGGGAGACCAGAGGAAAAGCTAAAGATGCAAATGAAGCAATCATAACTGATTTAGGTTTATTTATTGGTAGTGAAGATGATCCTAATTCTTTGAGTGGTAAAATCAAAATAATTAATGATGAACTTGCTAAAGTTGGTAATGCTACTATCACTGTAGGAATAGATGGCAATAAATACATTCAAACAGTACAAAGTATAGAAGATTTAGGTTTAGTTATTGATGGTTTAAGAGGAAAAGAATATACTGAATTAACCATTGATATTAATGGCACAGAATATGAATTAAGTAAACAAGAAATTAAAGTTATTCATGACGCTATTGATAATTTACAGGGTAAAACGTTAATTATTAAAATTGATGACCAAACTAAAGAATCTCTATCTGACATTCAACACACAGTTGATTCATTAGAAGGGAAAATCTTACAGATTGGTATTCAAAATAACATATCTGATGATGATATAACTGCAATTCAAGCTTTACTCAATAAACTAAAGAACAAAGTAATAGAAGTTAGTCTTCAAGATACTATTAGCGATACTGAATTAGATGATATTCAAAATGATATTAATGCATTACAAGGTAAATTAATTGAAGTTGGTATTGATACTGGAACTTATAAAGATGATTTAAATACTATCCAAAATGCTATTGATGAAATGACAGGTAAAGCATTACCTATTGATATCAATGACCAAACTCAAACACCTTTATCTGATATTCAGACTGCCCTTGACGCTTTAAAAGATGCCGATATAGAAGTAAAAACCAATGATATACAAACAATTCTTGATGATTTAGAGCAAACAAAAAATGATATTGAAGAATTAAATGGTTCAAAAGCAGAACTTGAAATCGGGTGGAAAAAGGAGAATGGACAGACTCAATTAGAAATTCTCGAAAATTCTATGGCCGATTGGCAAACTACATATACAACTTATCTATCTGAAATCATTGATAAATTAAGAACATTAATTGAATCTCAAAAACAGGCTGGTTCTTATGATATTACCGGTTCTGGCAGTAGCGCAACATATCAATCTACTTATTCATATACACCACAAGTTGGAGATAAAGTCTCTGTCACCAAAGCATATCAAGATGCGAATCCTAATTGGCCACTTTTAGGATTAGATCATTGGGTAGTTCAACCTGATTATGAAAACGAAGGATATTGGAAAATATCAAATCAAGGGCCAAATGGAGGAATAGATTATTCCGTACCTACTTCTGCATTATATAAATCTGGCACTACAGATCCATCTTTATTGAGTTATGGTACAACTAATTCAACAGGTGGTGGTGGTAGTAGTGGGGGCACTTCATCAGGTGGTGGAGGTACTTCATCTGGTAGTGGTGGTTCTAATAGTAGTACATCGAGCGGAAGCAGTGGAAATACATCATCTGGTAGTGATACATCATCAACATCCGAGGTGGTATCGTTAAATGGTATCAAAGTGGGAGATACTGTTTATGCTGGTGAAATATATTATACAAGCTTTGGTGGTAAATATACAAGACATTTTAGACTTTATAATAATTCAGATGAAAATTATAAAGTCACTGATATCGATAAAGAAAATAAAAAATTTTACCTAGAAGGATTAGGATGGCGGTCTTGGGAACTTGTTTCTACATCAAAAACATTAAATACTTTTCCCGCTTATAATCAGTCACCTAATTATGAACCAGAAATTGTCATGTCTGATTCACTAACTTCTTCAGATTTTTCGTCTGGAGAAAAAGTAAAAGTGATAAATAAGTCTATTCCTTATTATGATGACAACTATGTTTGGACTGTTGCAGATATAGCTAATTCAGATGCATCTGATGGAAGCTATAAAAAAGGAATGGTTAGATTAAAAAATGAAGATGGAACTATAGTAACAGCTGTTTGGCCAAGTAATTTGCAAAAAGTCGATGGCACCTCTACTAATCAACAACAATCTTCTTCATCTGATAATAATCAACAACAACAAGACAATACTCCCGCCAATGGCGCTTCAAGAAACAATAATGGACAATGGGAGTATTATAATGCCGAAAAAGGTGAATGGTGGCCATATGATTACATAACAACAGGGGGGACTAGTTACTTTGAAAATCCTGTAACACATGAAAGAATAGAAGATGAATCATCATCAGGAGGCAGTTCATCTAGTGGAGGCAGTTCATCTGGTGGAGGCAGTTCTGGATATTATGATGGTAGTTATTCTGACTATGTTCAACAAAATGGTACATACGATCCTAGCACTGGTGGATATTATATGGATGGTATATATTTTGGTCCGGGGAATTTTGCTTCTGGTACTCTCGCCACAAAATCTAAAACATTTATGGTAAATGAAAATGGTATTGAAGCAATGGTTACACCAGATGGTACAGTTATTAGTGCTCCAACACCCGGATATGGTGTAATTAAAAATGAATACACAGAACGACTTACTGATTTTGCTGCTGATCCATTACAGTTTCTTAATAAAGAATTTTCTGGTTATGTTGGTAATTATAAAAATAATCAAAATAATAATCAAGTTATTAATATCAATGGCGATTTAAACCTTCCTAATGTTACCAATGGTGAATCTTTTGTTGATTCCATTAAAACTCTTGCTTTACAATATACTACGAGGAGAAAATGAATAATCCTGCACAACAAATAATTGAAGCCATACAAATACTTGTTGACAATGCTATGAAAAAAACCACAAATATTAATGGAGGTATTATTACCTCCATTAATAATGATGGCAGATATTCTGTTTTAGTAAAAGGTAAAACAAATATTCTAAAAGCATATCCAAGAACAAGATCACTTTCTGTGGGCGACACAGTACAAGTTGTTACTCCGCAAGGTCAAAATAGTCAAGCTTTCATTCTTCCATGTTCATTTAATGTTATAAAAGAAAATTTAAATATAGTTGATGAAACTATAAATTCAACATCAACTCCACAAAACGATATTTATGGAATTGGTCTTTGCATAAATGATGTAAATAATGAACAAGTTGGATATATTAGAGCGGTTTCTTTATCAACAGGATATGATGGCATAGAAATTTTAACAACTAAAAATATAAATAATACAAATTATGAAAATAAGATAGGTCTATTCATAGATAAATCTGGAAATAATTTAATTGAAATTAGTGATCCTAGTGCTTGGAGAACAGCATTGGGAATTTAAATAAAAAAGAAAGGGGGATAAGATAGATGGCTTTATCTACACCTTCACTATATGCTATTCCAGCATTTGATGCAACGTTAGATTATACTGTTGCATTTTCCGTTTCTGGTGGTGATCAAGTTGTGGCAAACAGGTTGATAGTATATAGGAATAATGATATTACAACACCCATTTATAATAATGTAGTGGAATCATATAATTTTAATCATACTATTCCAGCAAATACATTAACAAATGGGATTTACTATGTTGCATACGTAAAAACATATGGAGTTAATGATGATATAACAGATGAAAGTGCTGGAAGTGCATTAAGTTCTGGTGCACCATTTTATTGTTATACCACTCCTATTCTTTTATGGGATAATGAACCAGAGGGTTCTGTAATAGATACATCCTCTTTCGTTTTTCATTTTTCATATAGTCAAATTGAAAATGAAAGATTATATAGCTATATTATTAATTTATATGACCAAACTCAAACACTAATCAGTAGTAGTGGCACACAATATATTGCTTCTGCAACTGTAAATATTAGGTATGAAGTCACTGGTTTATTAAATTCAAATGATTATTATATAGAAGCGAATGGCGTTACTGTAAACAACACACAAATAACAACAGGTAAAAAACATTTTTCTGTTAATTATTATGAACCATATTCAAAACAAGGCTTTCTTGCGACAAATGACCCGTGCAATGGTTGGATTACACTGACAAATAATGTTGTTATTATAGATTCAAGTTCTTATCCTGATCCACCGAATTATGTTTATGGAAATACAGCCGTTGATATAACTGAAACGGGAAGTTATGTTAGATGGACTGGATTTACTCAATCAGATGATTTTTGCATAAGAATCTGGGGATATAATTTTACTTCTAATGAAAGAGTATTTTTCTATACGCAAGATAATATTGCATATAATATGTCTCTGATAAGAAGAGATGGCTATGATTACGGGTCAACTGTGTTACAAAATTATTATGAATTACAAGTACAAGTAAACGATAGTCAACCATTATTTATTTATAGTAATTATATCAATCAACCAGACGAGGGCGACCAAGTATTTATTTGCATAAAAAGAATCAGCAATATGTATAGTTTATATATAGAAAATTTGGGGTAAAATATGTTTAATATATTAGGATTTAATTTTTTATTTGATGCATATGCTCTTGATTCTCGTCCTACAAATGTTGAACCATTGACAACTTCCGTTGTTTCAAATGGTATTTTTAATGAAGTACAAATATCTTCTCAAGTAGATGAAACAACTATTGATACTACAATTCCTACCGCTTTTGGCGCATATGACATTTTATTATGTAACTTTAATGGAAACATTGAAGGTGGTAGTTTGGACTATTATGATTTTGATTTAATTAAAATAAAAAGAAGAATATATGGAACATTCAATTGGATAACATTATTTGAAATTTCTGTTTCTGAAATCTCTGACATGTATTTTACAAAATATGATTGGTTTGCAAAAACAAATACAACATATGAATATGCTTTTGTTCCTGTAACTGGTGGAGTTGAAGGTAACTACTCAATTGTTTCTGTAGATAGTGAATTTTATAAAATATATTTATGTGATTCCACAACAATCTATGCTCTTGATGCAGGAATTGTTTTTGGCAATATTTCAAAATCAAATAAAACAAATATTTTTGAACCTCTAATGGGTAAATATCCTATTGTTGTTTCTAATGCTGAACTCGATTATAAGAGTGGAACATTAAGCGGAACAGTTATCACACCTTCTGAAGATACGACAAAAGTATGGAATTTACAAGAGAACATTAAATTACAAAACAATATTTTAAATTTTTTAGTAAACAAAAAAGCAAAAATTTATAAAGACTGGATGGGAAATTCATATTTAATTCTCATTGTAGAAGACGTGAATCTTGTACCAAACAACAATATTGGTGGCAGATTAGCCGATATTGCTTTTAGTTTTGTTGAAATAGGTGATTCTGAAAATCAAGATGACCTTTATGAAAATGGTCTTATTGATGTTCAAATAACATAAAGGATATAAGATGGCAATAATTTCACAAGACCAATACAATGTTGTCAAACAAAGATATAGAAAAATATTAATAAAAATTAATTTACTGAATTTTAATTTTCAAGTTGTTGATTCTATTGAGGGGAATTTAACAACTGGTAGTATTACGATAAATGCCAATAGTGATATTAGACGTTCGTGTAATATCACTATGGTTGTAAAAAATCATACATTTCAAATTAGTGCTGGTGGTCAAATTTGGCTTGATAAGTATATCCAGATTTATTATGGAATAGTAAATAATGTAAATAATGAAGTCGTTTGGACAAATATGGGAATATTTTTAATTAATAACCCTAATCATGTTTATGATTCTGTCAACAACACAATAACATTTCAAGGCGTTGACTTGATGGCTAAACTTACTGGCATTAGAAATGGATATTTTGAATGGTTAAATGGTGTTATTCCTCAACAAACAGATGAAGAAAATGGAACATTGAGAGATATTTTTATTGATTTGTTAGAACAAGCAGGTTTTACAAAATATAATATTGAAAATTTGGTTTATATAAATGGAGAAGTTATAAAACTTCCATATGATGTGGAAATTTCAGCGACAAGTACATTATATGACGTTTTTAATGAAATTAGAAATAATGTCCTACCAAATTATGAAATGTTTTTTGATATAGATGGTGTTTTCAATTTAAAGAAAATTTATAACTCGGCATCAGACCCAATAATTATTGATAATGATGTTTTTAATAAAACTGTCATGAATATTACGAATGACATTAATTTTGAAAATGTTAAAAATGCTATTGAAATCTGGGGACAAACTTTAGAGCCTGTATATGGTAATCCAGTGTGCACTATTGACAGCGATTCTCAGCTTGGAGATGTTTGGTTTTGTGAAATAACAGAAATAAAAGCATTTGAAACTATACCTGAAAACAGTTATATAGGTTTTGGTATTCGTTCAAGTGTTTATACACAAACATCTTATCTGCATATTGATGGTTTTCAACCCTATCAAATAGTTGATGAAAATAATGATCCCGTTTATTTTGATCAACCAGAAACTGGAAGTATTGATTATTATATAGTTGTTTTTGAATCAGAAGAAAATGGGGGGCATTTTAAATTAATTGGTAATCAACAAGTCTATTGTTACATAGAAGATGATATTCCAGAATCACCATTTTATGTAAATGGTAGCATTGGCAAAATTTTATTGCCCTTATCTGGTGGAGAATATGAAATTATACAAACAAAACAACAAGCATATGAAAGAGCTTTATATGAACTCTATAATTATGCACGAATGAATGATAGTATAAGATTAACTAGTGTAATAATACCTTGGGCTGATGTTAATCAAAAAATAGAATACATTAATGAAGATGCTGAAATATCTGGAATATTTATTATAAAAAACATATCAATGAATCTGGATGTTGGTGGTGTAATGACTTTAGAATGTATGAGATGGTATGATTATGAACCAGACAAATATCCATGGGAACACGATTCTTAAAAAAAGAAAGGAAAAAAATGAGTGCAACATATCCACAATATCCGCATAGCAATTTTCCAGATGATTTAGATTCTTGGGAAGATTTTCTTGATGTAGAAGCATCTGATGCAACTCTACTTACTCAATATCAGCAATATATTCTCGCTGGCGATATGGAAAATGCTTATAATATCTATCAACAAATTAGTAATGCTGATAGAAAATTTATTGGAGCATTGGTAATGAATCAATTTGCTGATGCGATCATGTCCCTAGAACAGTTTTATAGCAATAGCGGATTTATAAATTATGTAACAGAAAAACAAGCCGAATGGCAAGTAATTATAGACAAATTTTCATATATCGGTATTTATAATGATACAACCCAATATTATAAAAACAATATTGTTTTATATAATGCAAATGGTCAAAATTATTTATATATTAATACCTACAATGGAACAACGCCTGTTGGAACAATTCCAACTCAACCTAGTTATTGGAGAATATTGACGATTCAAGGAAATCAAGGAGAAGCAGGAAGTTCAACCACTTTTTACTTCTCTTGGGATTCTGCGACAAACTATAAAACAAATAATGTTGTTGCAGTTGGATCGTCTTTATATGTAGCTTTACAGGATAATGTTAATATATCGCCTACAGCTAATTCTACTTATTGGCAGAGAATTTTTACAACACCACAAAAACATTATCCAATACAAGAAACACAACCACAAGATGCTTTGGTTGGAGATTTATGGTTTAGGATTGTGACATGACAGATTTAAGAAGATTACAAGATGTTCAGCTCGGAGACGAGAATTTAATAGAGAATTATAGGAACTATTTTAATGATAGACAAATTGATAATGCTCATAATTTAATAAACACAAATAAATATAAATCTTATGTTCTTCAAGCTGAATGGATGAATAATATAAAAACAAAGATAGAACAAGTTGAAGAATATAGTGATATTGAAATAACACAAAATTTAAATAATAAAAATACAGAGTTTCAAACAAATATTGATAGATTATTATATATTCAAGAATATAATAATGTAACACAATATTATGAAAACAATCTTGTTTCATATAATAATAACATTTATTTTTGTATAAATGATTCTTTAGGAAATCTACCAACTAATACAAACTATTGGTTAAAAATAGGATTAATAGGCGAAAAGGGTCAATATGGATTAGGAATCAATTATAGAGGATTCTGGAACTCAACTACGTCATACAATAAATATGATTTAGTTTCTTATGAAAATAATTTATATGTTGCAACCAAAAACAATGTTGGAACAACACCATCTTTTGGTAAATATCTTAATGATTCTTTATATTTAAACAGTAATTTATATTTAGGACTTGAGGATAAAACAGCAACATGGTTCTTATTGACAAGAATAGAAATTCAACCAATCTATGTTTTCCCCGCCGACTATAAACAACTTCAATTAGATTCTATCTTTTTTGCAGAGGTTCAATGACAAACTATAATATAGAAATAAGACAATTTAATGGTACCGATTATGATGTTCTTTATCCAGTAACAACAATCGGAAATATAATTGATTTAGAAAATCAATTAAATAATAGACCTATACTGACAACAACACAAGTTACTTTAACCGCTAGCGGATGGTCTGGTAATGGTTCAACAACACCATATACACAAGATATCACAATATCTGGTGTTACAACAAGTAGTAATATAATTATCAATATTGTCCCATTATCTACAAGTTACACAGGTATTGCAAATGAAGTAAACAATTTTCAATACATAAATTTCACAACTCCACTAAATGGCAAAGTGAGATTTACTTGTGTTGGTAGTAAGCCAACAATTGCATTAACTGTAAAAGTTTTATGTTTTCAATAACATAAAGGAGGAATAATATGAAGTTAGCATTAATACGACCAGTAAAAAAAAGTTATGTTGTTACTTTTTCGTATAGTGAGCATGTTGCTTATGCTATTCAAAATAATCTTGGTAACACTTATCGTGGTGGTATAGATTATGTTGGATATAATGCTGATTCTAATGGAAACATACCTCTGTATTGTGCAGATAAAGGCATTGTAAACAAAATTGTTTATGATGAAAAAGGATATGGGAATTGTATAAAAGTTAAACATCAATGGGGTTATTCTATATATGCACATATGAAATATCCCCCAACTTTAGCTATTGGAACGACAGTGGATGAATTTACAATTCTTGGTTATCAGGGTCATAGTGGAAATTGTAGAGATGCAAATGGGAATAATACAGAAGCCGCCTCACATCTCCATTTTGAAATCAGGGATTTGAATAATAATACATTTGATCCAACTCCTTACATCATAGATAGAGAAGATTATATATTATCTCAACAAAATTTAAATTTTAATGACAACTCTATTCATGTTGGTTCTGTTGTTTGCATAAAGGATGGTGCAAAATCATACACTGGTCAATCTTTATGGAATGGTGTATATGGTCAACCATATACCGTTGACGAGATTTATAATAACAGAGTATTATTAGATAGAGCTGGAATTTGTACACCTGTAAATATTGATGATATTTATCTTTACGAAGCACCTAATGAACAGCATAATAATAATGGTAATAACAATCAAGTAAATAATAATGATGAATCAAATTATTACACTGTTCAAGCTGGAGATAGTTTATGGTCTATTTCGCAAAAATTTAATACAACAATTGACAATATTATGAAACTGAATCCAGAAATTACAAATGCTAATCTTATTTATGTTGGACAAACTCTAAAAATAAAATGATACTTTTATTTAAAATATTGCATTTTAAAAGTGCAGTACTACTGCACTTTTTTTATGTAATATTACAATAAAAATGATGTTTTTAGGTATTTTTTGTATTTTTACATAAAAAGAACAAAAAATGAGGTTTTATGAAATATTTTGATGATATTATCCCCGATATTCAAAAAGATTGTGATAAAATAGCAAAAGCATTTGATGAAACAGTTGCAAATGATTTTTATAAAAGATTAAAAGAAGAAGCGAGAAACTGGTATAAATCTCACTCTCCTGCAACAAATATGTATAAAAGAACTATGCAGTTGTTAGATAGAGCACCATATCTTGAAAAATTAAGTGACTATGAATACCGTGTTTCTTTATCTCCAGAAAAACTGTGGCAACATCCTTGGGTTCATGGTAAAAACACAAGAATTGGTTCATATGAAAGTGTAGATGGGGATGATATGAGAAATCAAGTTCTAATATGGGAAGAAGAAGGAAGAAGCCCATTTGCACAATATGGATATAAAAAAGGTGAAGGAATTTTTGGTACTGCTATCTATTATTTTTTTGAAGATATTGATGGATTAGAAATTCGTGTTCCGAAAATTTCTTTACCTGATGAAATAAAAAACGATTTAATTACTTTAATGAAAAAAAATCTAAAAACAGAAATAGAAAAACAATATAAAGACTTTTTATAATAAGTGTAAATATAAAATTACACTTATTTTTTTTCGTTTTATAAAAATATTGATAAAAATAATTTTTAAAAACCCTTGACAATTCGTTAATTAATGATATAATACTTGACATGATACAGTATAATCCTGCTGGTCTAGCGAAAAAAAATAATAAATAAAAATTATTTTCTTTCAAAGATATAAAAAATATTATATGATTTATAAAAACAAAAAAACTTATATTAGGTAATAAGTCATAAAGATAATATAAGAGTTTAAACAAAACATATAATATATCCTTTTTTGAACAATAAATCATAAAATCAAAAATGAGACCAAAAGAAAATCTCGCCCGCAAGGGCGAAAAAATCATCCTTGGGGGAGATTTTGAGGGGGCCTCAACACTTTCTTTATGAAAAATATAAAAACTTGGTGATATATGGAAATAAAAATTATAAGATACCCAAAAGAAGAAGATTGGAAAAGAGCTTTGCTTTTAGCTCGTGAAACTCAAGGAAAAGAGGGTGAATTAACCCCCTCTTTTGAATGGAGAAAAAAACTTATTAATAGTGAACATTCCCCATTAAGAACAATAATGTTTACTATTGAAATGAAAGACATACCTTATTATAACAGTGTTCATTTTGTGAGACACAAATTTGGCGTTGAACATTATGTAAAAAGTCAACGTTCTAACATTGATAGAGGTCTTGAACCACAAAATGCTCTTGTGAATCATATTATGGATATTAATGCACAAGCATTAATATTTATGGCAAGAAAAAGAATGTGCTATAAGGCAGATGAAACAACAAGACATATCATGAATATGATTGTTGCTGAAATTATAAAACTTTGTCCAGAATTTTCTCAATTTCTTGTTCCTGAATGTGTTTATAGAGGTGGTATTTGTCATGAATTTAAACCTTGTGGAAAAATGAAATTAAAATCTATTGACAATTAATAAAAAATAATGTATAATAATTATAAAAATAAAGTCAAATCAAAATTTGTATGAAAGGAAATATAATTATAAATGAATACTTTTAATGCCATTGGTTATTTTAAAGGTTCAAATAATGCAAGTTTAGTTCAGCATTATCCATCTAAAACTGGTAATGGTGAATTTTTAAAACTTAGCTTTGGTGTATCTATTCCTGAAAAAAATCAAACAACATTTGTAACTCTTTTGGGAAATGTTCAACCAGTAATTCACGCTCAATCTGCCGTATCAAAAGGTGAACAAATTGAGATAAAGTGGGAAGATAGAATGAAAAAAGAATCACTTGATTCTGTTGCTCAATTTGCTAAATATACATTCTCATATCCATCAGAAAACGGAAGAGTTTATGAAGAATTTATTTCTGCTTATGATATGATTCTTTTTGCAGAAAAATACTTCGATAAATATGTTTTAGAAAAGAAAATGCCAATGCGTGTTTATGGTCGTTTTACACGCAATCCTTATGATAATGGAACAACTGTTAAAACATACAATCAATTTAATATTCAAAGTATTTATATTTATGATGAAGATGCAAAAATTGATTGTGGTACAATTGTAAAAGCTGAAATTATTTATAATAAAGATTCTTTGATAATGGATAAAGAAAAAAATCGTTATCTTATTTCGGCTTATACAAATGAATACATTAATAAAGCTATTGGACAAAAATATGTGCCATTTTGTCCTGTTTATGACGCAAGAAAAATTATGGATTACATCTCAAAAGGTGGAGAAAATATTGAACAACTTAAGCGCATTCATGAATCTATGATGAATTATCTGCATGATAAACTTCCTGATGATGGTACATTTGTGACAATGATGTATGAATTTCTTTACATTCGTTGTGCAGAGGAAGTTGAAATTGATGAAAGTATGCTTACTGCGGCTCAACTTGAAGAAATTGCTCTTGGCGAACGAACTATTGAAGACTATAAAACTCGTGCTGTTGGCGAAACAGTTGAAGAACTGCGTTTCTATAAAAAGGTTTTAAATGGAAAATATTCTAATGGTATTGTTATGACAGCAGTTTCGCCACATGATATTGAGAACGAAATTTATCTTGGCAAAAATGTCGCAACTGAACGTCAATATCTTAATGATGATGAAAAGACAACTAAAGAGAATAATTTGTTAGATGAATTATTTAATATCTAAAAAGGAAATTTTATGCTTAAAATTCAAACAAATGAAATTAGTTTTAATATTAAAGATTATGTACATCTTATAATGGGTTCAAAAAAAATTGGTAAGTCCACGTTGTTTTCTGAAATTGGAAGAGCAGAATATGGTCTTGACAAAACACTCTGTATCTCTATGGGGGATGAAGATGGTCATCAAGTTTTAAAAGGATTACCTTATGTTAACCCTAAAAATTGGGATGAATTTCATGAATTTGTTCATGATATGGTTACACATCCAGAAAACTATCCTTTTGAAATTGTATCAATTGATACAATTGATGTAATGGTGGATATGGCAATTGATAAGATTTTGAAAGAGCATTTTATCAAATATAAAGAACAATGCAAAAGTATTAATGATGCTTTTGGAGGTTATAATAGAGGTAGAGAAGCTGTTTGTCGGCTTATTTCAAATGAAATTGAACTCATTAAACAGAGTAAATATGGTTTATTTTTAATCGGCCATAATAAAGTTAAACCACAAGAAGATAAGGATGGCATTAAATTCTTGCAATTGACAAGTAATCTTGAAAGTCAATATTATAATGCTTTTGCATATAAAGCTGCTATTATTTGTAATATTGATATTGAGCAAAATATTGGAGATGCTATTCTTGATTCAAATGGTAAAACTCGTAAAGCTGGTAAACTACAGAACAGTGAACGATATATGTATTTTCGTTCAGACGGATATGTTGATGCTGGAAGTCGTTTTCGTAACATTCCTAACCGTGTTCCATTTACTGATGACCCTAAAATTGCTGCTCAAAATTATATCAATGCAGTAAAAGAAGGTATTAAAGACGCTGATGAGTTTTCAGGTAGCGATGAAGATTTTTCTAAATTAGCTAAAAAAGCTAATGAAGTAAAAGAAGAAAAAGCAAAAAAAGCAGCGGTAGCTAATATTAAAGCAGATGAAGAAGAAGAAAGGACTATTTTGTTTGAAAAGTTCAAAAATCTTCTTATGAGTGCAAATACAAAACAAAAGAATGAAGCTGTAAATCTTGTGAAAGAATTGGGATATTCAACAAAAGATTTAGAAACAAAATCTTCTATTGAAGAATTGAATCAACTCATTAAAATCCTTGAACAAGATAATTTCATTTCTTAATTTTGGTTTGACTTTTGTAAAAATGATGGTATAATAATTTTTAATGGTTATATACCATCATTTTTTATTATAAGGAGATATATAAAATGGCAAAAGAAACATATAATCACTCATATAGAGAGGTTATTGACTTGATCTCAGAAGATCTTGGGTATCAAAAAGGTGATAAATTTAATACATTTATAGTTAAAAAATTAAAATCTCTCCGAGAAGATTATGCAGATGAAGTTATCGCTGAAGTGGTTAAAAATGAAGGATGGAAAATTCGCGGAAAACATTTTGATAAACAATATAACAAAATAGCATATTATTTTGCCATCATAAAAAATAATATATCTTATTATAATAAAAAATATAATGAAAAAAAATCTTTTAATGAAAAAATTAAATTACAAAATGAAAATAATTTCATAGAAGAAGATATTTTTTCTAATAGCAATAATAAAGGAAATTCTAAAAATAAACGTGATATAAGCTCTATTTTGGAGGATTTTTAATGATTAGAAAAAGCATTGCCCCTGTTTTATTGAAAAATAGAGATATTATAGAAGGAAACTTTGTATTGTCTTTATGGAGGTCTCCTGAACTTTTTCTTGAATATGATATAAAACCAGATATTGATTTCAAAACAGAGGCGGGAAAGATATATTATGAAATTGGTAATGGAATGACAAAAAGAGGAATTTACACTTTTGATGAAATTTCAGTTGAAACATTTCTTAGCAGTTTCCCAGAATATAAGAAAAAGTTTGATGAATTTGGTGGTTATGAATCATATAAAGATAGCGTTAGACTTATTGACCCTGAAAATATAGAATACTATTATGATGAATTACAAAAAAGTAATTTATTAATATCTTTATACAAAGCTGGCTTTAATACGGATGAAGATTATGAACTTTTTTCAAAAGTAAAATGTCAAAATGTATATGATTACTATATCGACAAAATTGAAACAGCTTCAATTAGACAATCAAATAGTGGTATTTCTATTGATGATTTAGTTTTAACAAAGAAATTTATTGATGAATGTGATACTGGCGAAGAAATGGGCTTAAGTTATGGAAAAACTTGTCCAATTCTCAATAGTATTACAATGGGAATAATGTCAAAAGAAGTTATGTTTTTTTGCGGTCAGAGTGGAACATTTAAAACATCGTTTTCTTTTGCAAATTTTTTAATGCCATTAGTTGATAATGGTAATAAAGTTTGTATTATATCCAACGAACAAAGCATTAGGGAATTTATCAGAATTTTAGCAGTTATGACATTGACAAAAAAATTTAATTACTTTAAAATAAATAGAAAAAAACTAATTGCTGGTGGATTTACTGATGAGCAAAAGGAATACCTATATAGGGCTTCTGATTTTACGGAAGAAAATTATAAAGGAAATTTATTCTTCAGTAGTATTGGAGATTATGATATTAATACAGTTTCTAAAATTATTAGAAAAAAATCAAGAGAAGGTGTAAAAGTATTTCTCTATGATACTTTTAAATCAGACAACTTATCTGATGAACAATTTTGGGGAAAGCTCATGCAAGATAGTCAAGATTTACTTCAAATTGCAAGAAAAGAAGATGTAAGTATTATTTTAACATATCAGTTAGCAACAGGAAAGCAGAGAGAAAGATACTTGGATGCGACTTGTCTTGGTGCCTCAAAAGGTGTAAAAAATATTTGTTCTCAAATGATTCTTTCGAGACCATTGTTTCCCGATGAGTTCACAGGAGAGAAGAATGAAATTGAAGCATATAGAATAAATTATAAAGAAAAAGATGAAGCTGGGAATCCTAAGAAAGAAAGAATAACAATTATTCCTGATCAAGATTCAGTTTATATAGTTGTTTTTATTGAAAAATCAAGAACAGACAAAGGTAGAAAACAAATTCTTTATAAAGTTAATGGTGATTTTAATTTATGGCAAGAAATGGGTTATTGTAATGTGAAATATGTATAATTCTGTTGATGATATAAAGGATTTTTTGATAAACAATCCAGAAAAAATTGTTGAATTATTAGAAAACATGAATTTTTATAATGTCACATACAGAAGATATTGTAATCAAATTCGATGTTCTAAAACACCAGAAAGCAATAAAAACGGTGTAGAAATTTATTGTGATAGTTTATTTGGAGTTATATATTCTACAGGAATTCGGGGAGATATCTTTCAAATAATCATGGAGCACAATAATATATCTTTTTCTGAATTAATTAAATTTATTGAAAATTTTTTTAATTTAGAAAGGAAATTTTATTCAAATAAAAAACCTCTTTTTGGTGGTGTTTATGCAAAATATTCTAAAAAACAGGATTATAAAGAGATAGAGATAGAAGAAAAGGAAGAAGAGTATGATATTTCTATTTTAAATAATTACAGAAACTTGCCTTCAATGTTATTTTATAATGATGGAATAGACATTAACACTCAAAAGAAGTTTCATATATGTTATGATGATAACAGTTCGAGAATTTGTGTTCCTTGGTTTAATGAAAAAGGTAAAATTGTTGGAATAGAAGGAAGAATAAATCAAGCAGAAGTAGATGAAGATACTCCAAAATGGTTTCCTGTTATACCTTTTAAAAAAACAAATCATTTATATGGTTTTTTTGAAAATTATTCTGATATAATATATAACAATGATTTATATATATTTGAAAGTACAAAAAGTGTTATGAAATGTTCTGCATTAGGAATAAATAATGCCTGTGCTTGCGGTGGGAATTCATTGTCTAAAAATCAAGTGTCAAAAATATTAAAAACATATGTTGAAAATGTGATTATTTGTTTAGATGAAGATATAACTGAAACACATATGATTCGACAATGTGAGAAATTTAAAAAATTATATTTTTATAAAAAGAATGTTTTTTATATTTTTGATGAAAATAGAAAATATTTAAAATATGGAAGTAAAACATCACCTATTGATTATGGATTGGATGTTTTTAATCAATTACTAAATGAATGTAAAAAAGAATATAAGGAATGAATAAAATGGATATTTTAAAAGACAATAAAATAGTTGATGTTAATGAAAAAATAAGACTGGAAATGACAGTCGGTGATTTTTTAAGTATGTATATAGCAAAAATGACTTGTTTACCACATGAATTTGAATCATGCCAAAAACAATTTTTTCCAGAAGTAGATGAAGATTTGTATTTGGAATCTGTAGATACATCAGAAATGGAATGGATAATAGATGAAATTAGATTCCCCCATAAAGAATGGCTGTAATAATGATAACATATATAAGAGAAGACGCAGATAATAAATTATTTGAATTGAAAGAAAAAAATATTCCAGTCTACTCTGTTAGTAGATTGGAAACTTATAATACTTGTAAATACAAATATTATAAAACATATGTGATGCAAAGCAAAGAAAAATCAGAAAACATATATTCTGTACTTGGAAGTAAAGTTCATTCTTTGTTAGAAAAACAATTTATATTAAAAAGAAACAACTCAAAAGAAGAAATTGATTTTAGTAAAGAAATTTTAAGTGAATTACAAAATGCTGAACTAAAAGGATATTCGTTTTCATCTGAAAAAGTAAAAGAGAAGTGGATATATGATATTATCCATTTTTGTAATAACTCTAAATTTTATGAAATGAATATTATAGAAAACGAATTACATTTTTTATTAGATTTTGATGGTTTGTGGTTTCAAGGATATATAGATGCTGTTGTAGATAACGGAGATAACACTGTTTCTGTTATAGACTGGAAAACATCATCAGCATTTAAAGCATCCGAATTAGACAAAAAAGCAAGACAATTACTTTTATATAAAATAGCTCTTGAAGAAGCTGGAACGACTGTATCACATGTATATTGGGATATGCTTAAATATGCCGATATTTCATGGATAAATAAATCTAAAAAAATATCTCACAGAATTTGTGAAAGAAATGAAATTCTTGATAAGATGAAAAATGAGTTTACAAAATATCTATATGAATTAGGATATAATGATAATGAAATAAATGAAATGTTTTCATCTTGCGAAACAATGAACACTTTAGATTTTTTTCCTGAAGAATTAATTAATAAATATAAGATAAATGATTATTTATTAGAATATGATACAAATATTGAAAAGGAAAATGAGTTTTTGAGTTATGTTGATGATACAGTTTATGAAATAGAAAGTAATATAAATAATGAATCTTTTTGGGTTCCTGAGATTATTGATGAAAAAAATTCCTTTTTTTGTAATATGTTGTGTGATGTTTCAAAATTATGTGATGCATTTAAAAAATACCAATCAGGAATTACAAATTTTCAAAAATTAGAAGATTCTTTTTTGAAAGATTTATTTGGATAATATTGATTTTTTTATTTTTTAATGATATAATCTAAATAGAGGATTTAAAATATGGCTTTTGTAAATTATCATAAACATAGTATGTGGACAAATATTAGACAAGCAGATTCCTCAACTTTTGTTGAGGAATATGTTGATAGGATTAAACAATTAAATCAAAATGTTTTGTCAACTGTGGAACACGGATGGCAAGGCAATGTTATAAACTATTATGAGTTAGCAAAGGCTAATAATTTAAAACTTTTAATTGGTGCTGAAGCATATTGGGTAAAAGATAGAAAAGAAAAAGATTCTACAAATTGTCATATTTGTTTACTTGCAAAAAATGAAAATGGTAGGAGAGCTTTAAATAAAGCTCTTACAATTGCAAATGTTGAGGGTTTTTATTATAAACCTCGTCTTGATGTTGAGACTATATTGTCATTACCAAAAGATGATATTTGGTGCACTTCAGCTTGCCTTGCTTTTTATAAATATGGTTTTGAATATTCTAAAGAATTTGTATTAAAATTACATGAACATTTTGGAGATAATTTTTATTTAGAAGTACAAAATCATAATGTTGATATCCAAAAAGAAATCAACTCCAATATTTTAAATTGGTCTAAAGAATATGATATAGAATATATATGCGGTCTTGATTCTCATTATATTTATCCAGAAGACGCAAAAAAAAGAAATGCTTATATTGAAAGTAGAAACATTCGTTATCCTGAAGAAGAGCAATTTATTCTTGATTTTCCAGATGAAAAAACTATTTTTGATAGATTTAAAATTCAAGGTGTTTTATCTGAAGATGAAATAGAAAAATCAATAAAAAATACATATGTATTTGAAAATGTTGAACAATATACAGGAGAATGTTTTACAAAAGAAATTAAAATGCCTGTTGCTTTAAAATATAAAGAAATGACAACAGAGCAAAAAGAAGATGAATTAAGAAAAATTGTTTACACTGGATTTAATGAATATAGTAAAGATTTTGATGAAAAAAAGAAACAAGAATATAAAAATGAAATTGAAAGAAATTTAGCAGTTATTCATGAAATCAATCATGCTGATTATTTCTTAGGAAATTATGAATTTATCAAGAAAGGAAAAGAACTTGGATGTATGTTAAGTCCAACAGGAAGAGGCTCTTCAGTTTCTTTTCTTGTAAATTTCTTTCTTGGATTTACCAAAGTTGATAAAATGCAATCAGCTATCCCTCTTTATGCTGAAAGATTTTTGTCTGCAAAAAGAGTTCTTGAAGCGAAAAGCCTTGCGGATATTGATCATAATTCAGGATATCCTGATAAATTACAGCTAGCAATGGAAGATGTATATGGAAAAGGACATTGTTACCCCTTAATTGCTTATGGAACAATGAAGGCTAAAGGGGCTTGGAAAATGTATGCAAGAGTTAATAATGTTGATTTCGATATTGCAAATAAAATTTCTGAGCAAATTGACCAATATGAACTTGATGTAAAACATGCTTCTGAGGATGAAAAAGATAATATAAATATTCAAGATTATATTTCTCCTGAATATTATGAGATATACAAAGAAAGCACAAGTTATTTGAAACTTGTTAATAGTTTATCTGTACACCCTTGTGCGAATCTTCTTTATTCGGAAGATATTATTGAAGAATTTGGTCTAATTCTTGTAAAAAGTGATACAAATAAAAAAGAAACTCTTTGTGTTTGCGCTGACGGTGCTTGGATTGAAAATTATAAGTTTTTAAAAGCAGACTTATTAAAAGTAGATGTTTCTAAATTAATATATCGCTTATATGACAGAATTGGTGGTGATGTAATTTCTATTGAAGATTTATTGACGTTAGCAGAAAAACATAATGCTTGGGATATTTATGCTCGTGGAATCACAATGGGAATTAATCAGGTTGAACAAGAAGGCTCAAGACAAAAAGTAATGAGATATAAACCACGTAATATTGCCGAATTAGCTGCTTTTGTAGCTGCTGTTAGGCCCGGTTTTAAATCTCTTTACAAAAAATTTGAAGATAGAGAAACTTTATCATATGGAGTGCAAGGAATTGATAAACTACTTGTTTCTACACATGGAATGATGATGTATCAAGAAAACGTTATGGCAATATTGAACTACGCTGGCTATGATATGTCTGACTGTTATACAATGCTTAAAGCAATTGCAAAAAAGAAACCAGAAGTTGTTCAAAAATGCAAAACAGAATTTCATGAAATGATGTTTAAAAAATTAACAACCGTAGAAAACATAGAATCAAATAGAGCGAAACAAATTATTGAAGATATTTGGCAAGTTATTAGTGATTGTTGTGGGTATGCATTCAATTCGTCACATGCCATGTGTGTAGCTCTTGATGGCTTATATTGTGCATTAATTAAAAAAACATATCCATTGCTTTTTTATGAAGTATATTTAAATCTTCTCGAAGAGAACCAAGATAAGGACAAAATTGTATTAGCCAAAGAAGAAGCAACCAAATATTTCGACATCTCATTTCCAAAACCAAAATTTGGGGATGATAATAGAAAATCTATCGCAAATATAAAAAATAATAGCATTGCAACTTCTCTAAAATCAATTAAAGGTTTTTCTGCAACAACATCTGAAGATTTATATAAACTTGGTTTAATTTTTAGTAATAAAAAAGCAACTTTTTATGATATACTTAAAAAGATAGAAGATAAGAAACTAAAAATAAATACTGCACATATAGAAAAACTTATTGCTATTGGATATTTTTCTAATTATGGGTCAATATCTTGTTTGATAAAGTTTTATTCTTGTTATCAAAAAATACATGGGAGAAAGGAATTTAAAATATCTAATGAAGAAAAAATTCCTATAAAAATAGATGTATTGAGAAATTTTTGTGAAGTAGAGACATCGAAGACATTAAAAGGATTTAATGAAGTAGGATTTTTCAATTTTCTTCTACAAAAATTAAATTCATTACAAGATAATATAAAAGACGTGCTTTTTTACGAAAATGAATATCTTGGTCAGATATATACTAAAGATGAAAATGCTCCAGACAATCTTTATTATGTAGAAGAAATGATGTTTAAAAAAACAATTCGGTCTGTTTTATATCACATAAAAGATGGTACATATAAAACAGTAAAAATAAGAAAAAAAGTTTTTGATGAATCTCCGTTTACAAGTAATGAAATGATAAAAGTATATGAAATAAAACAAGAACCAAGATATGTGTATCAAGGTGAAGATGAAAATGGAAAACCAAAATTCATAAAAGATTATGAAAATATGGAAGACATTTTAAAAGATTATTATATTGTAGAATAAGAGGTAATATATGATGTGCTGTGAAGATTGTGATGGTAATACTTATTTTTGTGATGATAATACTTATTTTGTTGTAAAAACAAATAGTACCAGTTCAGACTATGTATGGAATAGTTGGGATAGTTGGAATGACTGGAATGACTTTTTGAATAAATATATGTCCAGAAACGATTTTAATTCTCAAAAAGAGAAAACAGAAATGGTTTTGCCAGAAATTATTCATGAAACTAAAAACGATGTATATGTGGCAAAATTTCCTGATGGGACAAAAGAAGTCGATATTTTAAAACCAAATCATGGTGATGAATATGATTTAGAAAAAGGTCTTTTGTATTATGTTATTAAACATAACCTTAATTTAGGAAAAGTTCTTGATTGGATGAGACCCATACTCGATGAGACAAAGCGGCCTGAAAATATAGAAAAACATAATAAAAAGCTTGAGGCAAAAATCAATAAATGGTTCATGGAAAAAAATGATAAACCAATTGATGATAAAGAATGTCAAAAAATTATTGATAATAAAGTTTTTAATATTAATAGTTTAAAATATGAAATTGAAGTATCTATTAAAGATGGTGGTATTATTGGAATTTACGATAAGGAAAAAGAAGATTTTGTTGATATGATAAAACCCGGATTCCCACGTAAAGGATTTTTAAGACATCTTATTTATAGACTTTATGATGAAGGATATACAACTCTTGAATATTTTCAATTGAAGAAATTGACTTATAAATTCTATAAAGGTTGTTTTGATTCAGTTGAAAAAGAATGTAAAAATGAAGAACATTGGTAATTTTATTGTTGACAAAAAATTATAAAGATAGTATAATAATAAGTGGATTATAATCCACTTATTATTATTTAAAGGATTTTTTTTATGACTTCATATGGACGAACAACTATAGCTGAATCAAAAATGATGTTTTATCCAACTGATAGAATAGAACAATATAGATTGTTTTTCTTTTTAACTAATCTTGGAAGAACTGAACTTACAACAAAAAAGCTGGTCGAACATTTTTATGGACAACAATATCAAATTGACCAAATAAATAAATTATATGTACCTAAATTATATTTAAATTCATATAGATTTGATTATTATTACCCTTGGTTTTATCTTCTTGAAAAGGGAGATGTTACAACACTAGATATGATTTTTTCTGATAGAAATAAGGAATGTCAATCTTATACAAAAAAAACGTCAAAAGAAATGAAATATGAAGTGGTTTGTGACTTATTTTGCGGTGAAGGAGAATGGTTAAGTCTATTTGGACTTTGGAATGATGTTATCACCATTGGAAATGAAATAGAACAAAATCGGTATGAAAAAAGTAAGGAAAGAAATATTGACATATTATTTAATAATGCATATGAAGAAATAATTCTTCCTAAAAATACAATTGATATTATGTTATTTAATCCACCTTATGGACAACTTAATGGTGTAAGAAATTCATATTATTATTTAAAAGATATTATTGAAAAACAATATGTGAAAGAAGGTGGGTATATTGTTTGTGTATTACGCAAACAAGATATGGAAGATTGCATTGAATTAATGCTTTCTGCTGGTTCAATTCATCTATTGTATAAATTCAATGATACTGAATATGAAAAATACCAACAATTTGGAGCTATTTTAAAAATAGAAGATAGAAATTTGGGACAAGATTATGTATTAAGGCGATTAAGTGAAAAATTTAGATATTTATCTGCACTAAAAGAAGAATATAATTTTCAAAACACCACAGTTATGAATAGCATGAGGTTTTTTACTCAAACTATAAATATAAAAAAATCAGAATTTAAAGAATATATATTAAAAAACATAGAATATCAAAATAAAAAAATAAAATCCAATATTAATGATGTTTTATGGAAAAACATAAAAAAAGAAACATCTGCACCAAATATAGAAGTTTCTAAAATAACAATGCCGAAACAGCCAAAATATAACGAACTCTCAAATATTATTGCTGCTGGATATATTAATAGTGATTTTGATGATAGAGATGAAATTCCTCATGTTGCCGTAGGTGGTGTAAAGCAAGTTGTCGATAATATGGAAATTTATGATGATTCTAAACAAAAGAAAGAACTTGTATATAAAAAAGCAGTACCTTATTTACGATTGTTGTATGTTGATAAAGAAAATGAAAAATACAAATATTGCTTAAAGGATATACAAACGAATGAATGAAATTAGTATTGAAAAATATATAAATTTTGACAAAAATGCTCGTTATTATATAGAAACAGAAGAAAATAATTCAATTTCAAGGTGTAATGTTGAATTATTTGCTGTTAATTATAATAATTTTATTATATCATTATATGATGTTTCTTCAAGAGTTAAGAAAGTTTTAGCTGATATTCGTATTATATCAAAATTATCTTATGGTGGCTCTATTACTATTAAAGATTATAATGACATTACGACAAACATAAAAATATATTTTTACATTGGAAGTGAAAATAAAGTACAGACAAAAACGTGTGCTGATGGAACATATCTTCACGCACTTATTTGTCGTTTTGGAACAAATAATACAGAAAAAGATACAGGTATTTGGTGGGGAAATAATAGCTTTGAGGATGAATTATTAAATTTTGTAAAAAATGTTAAATATATACCAGCAACAAAAGATAATCTTAAGACATTGATATATAAATTTGATATTGGTAAAACATATACAAACAGGGAAGAGTTCTCAAGAACTTTATTATATACATACCAACATTACGGTAGAATAAGTAATAGTGAAGAAGAGATTTTTGAAACAGAACCGAGTGATGATTATAAAAAATATTATACCAACTTTTATTGGGATGGGTTTGAAGATATAGAATCTTATATAAATTTCTTTTATAAAGAAATTAAAAGAAAACTCGATGAAAACATAAAATCTCTTTATAATCCAAATATTATTAGTAAGTATATGTTTGAAGGTGAACTTCAACCTTATAAAGGACAAATACCATTAATACAATCTGGAATTGAGGTGCTTAATCATAATAAAGCTCTTTATTTGTCTGCTGAAATGGGAATTGGCAAAACTCCTATTACTACATGGATAATTAATTCTTATTTTAAAGAAAGAAATAAAAATAATTATTCTATTTTGATTGTAGCTCCTGCTATTACATTAACACAATGGGAAAGTGAAATTCAATCTTGTATTAGAGATAAATGTGATATACATATTATCAGAACAACAGATGATTTTATAAACATATATAAAAAGAAAGTTGAAAAACCAACATTTTATATTGTAGGAAAAGAAACATTTAAACTTGATAGCAAAAGAACTGCTTCTGTTTCTTATAAAGAGATTGAATTTCAATACGATGAAGATATTGGTTATAGAACTTATCATAAAAAAGCAAAGGGAATATTTGCTATTTGTCCCATTTGTGGTAAACCAATTAAAAATACTTTATCAAATAAAAAGACAGCTTTTTTGAAAAAGGAAGATTTTGTTGATAATAAACCAAAAAAATCAAATTATAAATGTTCTGAGTGTGGTTCTGTTTTATGGCAAAATACATATGATAAAACTAAAAAGACATCTTTGATAAACTATATTAAAGTAAAAAAGATAAATTTCGATTTAGTTGTTGTTGATGAAGCACATGAGGGAAATAAAAGCTCTTCCATTATTGGCAATGCCACAAAAACAATTTTGAGAAATTCTAAGAAATGTATTTTATTATCTGGAACAATGAATAATGGATATGCTTCCTCTTTACATAATATTCTTATGGCTATAGTTCCGAGAAAATTGGAGCAAGATGAATGTTTAAATGTTAGAAATTTTATTTTGAAATATGGAACATTAAAGGCCTCTTTAAATGATGATGATGTTAAATATATGACAAGTGGTAAAATTGAATTACCAGAAAGCAGATTTAGCGAAGCTGAAGGTATAAATCCAGTAGTTTTTACTAAATATTTGGCAGAAAACTTTATTTTTGCCACATTGAAAGATTTGGAAAAAGATTTGCCAGAAGTTGAAACCATTTATGTTCCATTACAACAGGATAGTGATATTGTCGCAAATACAAATAATTTAATATCACAAATAAAAAGTGTTGACCCTTTTATGTATAAGTTTTATGAAGATTCTGTTATTAAACATTATCTTAATAATCCGTACAATTGGGATGTTATAGAAATTAGAAAAAAAGATGATATAAGATGTGTTTATCCAATAAATAGAGAAGTTTATAAACCATCTCCAAAAGAAGAAAAAATTATTGAAATATGTAAAAAAGAGAAAGAAGAGAATAGAAAATGTTGGATATATACTGATTTTACAGGTGAGAGTGGTAGTGGTCAATATATGAAAGGAAACAACATCGTTTTTTATTTGAAAAATTCTCTTGAACAAGCTGGATTAAAAGTATTTTGGTTGAAACCAAATGTTCCACCAATTGATAGGAAAGAACTTATTGAAAAAAATAAAGATAAGTACGATGTATTTATTTCTAATCCAAAACTTGTTAATGTTGGTATTAATATGGCTTGGTGTGGAACTTATATTGTATATATGCCATCCTATCGTGTTGATGTAATTACACAGGCTACACATAGAGGATATAGAGCCAATTCGCAAATATCTAATAGAATTTACATGTTATTTTATGAAAATACTATTGAAAATCAAATTAATACAAGATACCAAATGAAATTGGCTGAAAGTTATGCTATTGAAGGAAAATTTGATGTTGAATTGCAAGATGAAAACATCAGGACAGCATCTGCTTTAAGCAAAAAATTGAACGATATTTTGACACCAATATCTTGACAATTTCTAAAAAATTAGTTATAATAAATATATATAAAAATTTTATAAAAGGCAATAAATATATGATATGGATATGACTTAAATAATTTAAAAAAATAAATTTATAAAAAATAAAGGAATGAATGATGAAAAAAATAATAATCATATTTGTTGTTTTTGCGTTATTATTAACTGGATGTGTACAGGCCGATAGGGTATCTGAAAATATTAGCAAACAAGCGGATAATTTTAATGTTACACCTAGAGTTACGGTGTTTAATACACGAACTGATAAAGTCTTGTTGGAAATAATAGGAAATTTTTCAATTAAGCACAGTTCTGGAGATGTTGATATTATTGTAGAAACTGCTCCCGGTGTTTATAAAAAACATTTCGTGTCATTGAATGACTGGACAACTTATGTTGTAGAAGATATTTCTGGTGCATTTGTAGACAAATATCATTATGAGGTTAATTTTTTGCCAGAAATGATTGTACCGATAACATTTACACAAAACAGATAAAAAAATAATTTGTAAAAAGGTTTAATAAAATTTTGACAATAAATAAATAAATAAATAAATGTGAAGGGATATAATGGGAATATTTAGCAAAATAAAAGAAATTACAAAAAGTTCCCATTTTTCTATATGCAAAATTGAAGAAAGTGAAATAGCAATAGATTTATGGGATTTAAACCAAACATATATAATTGATTTGAATAATAATAATATATATTTTGATACGGTTCATAGTGATACATGTGATGATTTTAAATTTATTCAAAAATTTTTATGTTTTTTAGAAGAAAATAAAGGTGATATCATATAATGTTTAAAGAAGGCACTCTTGTTCCAACAAATAGAGGAGTAATTCCTATTGAGCAATTTGGATTTGCCAGAAAAGAAAGTGAACAATTTGAATGTAAATCAGATATAATGTTAAAAACCTACGAGGGAGATTGGAATAAGTGTGTTTTTCAAACATATAAAAAAACAAAAGGTATTAAATTTAAAACATCTTCTCATTTTTACATAGAATGTTCAGAAGATCAAAAAGTTCTTACACCAA